>Ga0101944_10002272_pt1 | contig 32155 bp, 25 predicted proteins | sample DewCreD2012metaG_FD_75245 | JGI IMG/M metagenome (GOLD analysis project Ga0101944, IMG submission 75245) | Hot spring sediment bacterial and archeal communities from British Columbia, Canada, to study Microbial Dark Matter (Phase II) - Dewar... ... | reverse complement strand
TCGCGCCACAGCATCGCTTCCAGGAAAGCCATGCCTGCGGGCCATTCGCCCGGCGCCTCGATGTCCATCATAAACATACCCGCTTCGGCATTAGGCGTTGACCAGGCGGCTATTTCTTGACCGAGTAGCGACAGCAGGCGCACCCGCACTTCACCACTTTGGGGCAGCACAAGCTCTACACGCCCGCGCCCGTGCCATGGGTTGGGCACCACGCGCACACCCAGGGCCGCGGATGCCAGACTAAGGGTCGAGACAGTCTGACAGTTGTTGGGCAAGTCAGGACAATATAGGCGGCGCGCCAGGGTGCAGTCCAGAACGAATGGATTTGGTTTGTTTTGCTGATAGGGAGCTATACGCCAGGTAATCATTAACTCGGCAGAGTCGGCCCTGTCCTGGTAATGCCATTGGCACAGCGTAGGGCGCTGGTCTTCAAAAAAATTAGGGTCGGCACTAAGCGCCTCACTAGTGTACATCGTATAAAAATAAAACACAGCGCGGGCCACATCGCCTTTGACCAACTCGCGAGGCTCAAAAAAGGCGTTATTCGACTCGCTGTACAGATGATCATTCACCACCGGCTTGGCCGACAAGACAAATGTCTTATAGAACCACTGCAGCGTCTGCTCATCAGGGATTTCAGCAAAAGGCTTGTTGCTTCTGGCCTCATTGACAGGTGTACGCCCAGGCCGAAGGTGGTGCATATCGCTGCGTGCATTGCCGCTGCCTGCGCCCTTTGATTGGGGATAGAGATGTTCTGCGGTCATGCCCAATGGGCTGCCGTTCTGGTATAAATGCTGCCGTGGATTTTTAGTGCGGTCCAGGAACAGGGTGTACCCAGTGTAGATACAACGCACACTGTCGTCGTCTACAGAAAGCACCCTGGCGTAGAGAGTATCGCGAGCATTAGCATAATCGAGCACTACCGAAGGCTTGTAATTGGCTACTAAGGCCTGATAAAGTGCTGGGCCGCTCAACTGAGGAAAAACAGGAGAATAGACTTGAGCATCGAGCCGGCTGAGTACAACACTCCAGGCAAGGATTAAACCGGTGAGGCGCATAGTTTGGACTATCTACGTTATTATTTTGATGCTATAGAATCGTTTTGCTCTTCGCCAAGGGCTTTCTTTATTTGGCCTTCTTGCGCTGCTGCTCGCGCTTAGCCTGTTCTTCGCGGATGCGCTGCTGCTCGCGCATCATGGCATCCAAACGGTCGCGCCAGCCACCCGCCTTTCGAGGGCGGTTTTTGTTGGCTTCCAGTTGTTTCTTGATTTTTTCGTGGTCAATCAAAAAGGCCTTGGTGAAGAACGTCTGGCCAATGTTGAGCAGGTTGCTGAAGCACAAATAAAGCGTCAGCCCTGAAGCAAAGGAGTTGAAGAAAAACATGAACATGACGGGCATGCCGTACTGCATATACTTCATGATTTGCATCTGCTCGTTGTTACCCATAGCAGCGCTGTCCATTTGGCGCATGGTATACCAGGTATACCACAAGGTAGTCACCACCCAAATAAGCGTGAAGGCACTCAGATGGTTGCCCAGCCCCCATACGTGAAATGGTAGGTGCAGCGCCACATCGTAGCTAGACAAGTCACTCGCCCACAGGAAACCCGCCTGCCGGAACTCAATAGCTGCTGGAAAGAACCGATACAGTGCAAACCAGATAGGCATCTGCAATAACACTGGCAAACAGCCACCCAAGGGGTTGACCTTAAACTCGGAGTACAGCTTCATCGTCTCGACCGATAGCGTTTGCTGGTCGTCGCCGTGCTTCTTGCGCAGTTCTTCAATCTTGGGCTTCAGCGCCGACATTTTGGCCTGGTTGTACACAATGCGGTAGGTCAGCGGGTAAAGCAACAACTTCACGATGAGCGTGAGTACCAGGATGATGATGCCCGCATTACCGATGAAGCGCGCCAGCCCATCGAACAAAGGATGAATAACCCACCGGTTGATAGCGCCAAAGATGCTGGAGCCAAAGGGAATAATATCTTCCAGAGAAATGCCGTAGGCGCGCAGGCGCTCAAACTCGCTCGGTCCTGCGAACACCGTCATGTGGGCTTCGCCGTCCTGCAGCGGAAGACGCGCCGATGTGCGCAGCACTTTCAGCTCCGGGTCAGTGTTGGTGCGCATGATCGTCTCGCCAGTGAAGTCTTCAAAAGCGAAGTTGCGCGCAATAACCGATGTATTGAAAAACTGGTTAGCATGGCTAAACCAGCGCACAGGGCGGCCGCCCAGCGCCTCTGTGTCGTCGCTCCGGCAATTGCAATAGTCTGGCGAGCTGTCGTCGGGCTTGAAATACACCGTGGACATAGAGCGCTCGTACTCCTCGTTAGGCTCCAACTTGTCCAACCGGTTGACCCACCTCAGGTAGAGCACCTCCTGGCCTGGCGCCAGCACCTTGTTGGGCTGTTCAATGCGCACGCGATGGTCTATCTCGTAGTTGTCGCTGCTGAGGGTGTAGCGCTGCTCGATGTAGCCGCCGTTAGCAGCCGGTGCGCGAAAGACCACCGAGCGCCCTTCCGATATCGGCTCGAAGTAGAGGTCTGCCGTGCTCACCCGTTGCGGTGCTCCTGCCACTGGCACCAGGTATTCCAACCGGTTCGAAGGATTGGCCAGCAAGCGCACAGGCGTTTTCACCAGCTTGCCAGTGCCGTCAGGCCGGCTTTTGAAATATTTTTTCAAAAAAACCTCTTCTATGCGTCCGCCCTTGCTGTTAAAGGTGATACGCACCAAATCGTTTTCCAACACCACGCGCTGTGCCCTGCCCGTCGCCGCCGGCGCCAATACGCCGTAGCGCCCAGCCAGCGCGCCCGTGTCGGCAGACGCCACCGCGGGAGCCGTTGAAGCGGCTACTGAGGACGTATCCGACTGATGGCCGCCGGCAGGGGCTGTTACTTCCGCAGCAACCGGGTCAGAAGGCTTCGGCGGAGGCGCTGAGTACTGCATCCACAGATAAACCAGCAAAAAGATTAGGCCCATCCCAATGACGGTGTTCCATATGCCCTGTTTGTCTTCCATCATACTTTTTTGTTGCCCTAAGATCCGCACCCGGCGGATGCCATGGCTTTTACTTAAAACGCCGCAAAGGTAACGGAAATGCAGCGTCGCACTGGGGAAAGTATACAGTTGTTGCTGCGCCTTAGTGCACACACGAAAAGCAGTTAACGCTCTCATCTATTTGCCGACGCCTCCATTTTTTGCACGCTGTACGGCTGCTTTCTCCTGTCTTTATTCCGAATCTATCCTATCGCCCAGGGTTTATTTTCAGAGAAAAAAAAACTCGGGCAGATATTTGTTGCAACTGCCAAAGTCGCCTTAACATTGCAGCAAGTAGTTTTTGTGTTTATTTGTTTGGGTTAGAGTCCCTCGCTGCAATCAGTGAGGGATTTCTATTTTAAAGCCTAAAAATCAGGGAGTTTTGCTCCATTTGCGCAGCTGCTGCAACGCGGCGGCGAAGTCTTTGGGCGGCTCGGCGCGGAATTCCAGGCGCTCGCCAGAGGTAGGGTGGTCGAAGCGCAAGCGAAAAGCGTGCAGGCTGGTGCGAGCCAACAGTGGACGCTCCTCGCCGCTAAATTTACCGGCGCGATATGCTTTGCCTTTCACTTCAGAGAGAAAAAACGCCGAACGGCGCCCGTAGAGCGCGTCCACGGCGAGTGGAAATCCGATGCTTTGAAAATGCACGCGTACCTGATGGGTGCGCCCCGTTTTAAGCAGCGCTTCCACCAGCGTAAAATGTGCGAAGCGCTCCAGCACGCGGTAGAACGTCAGCGAGGGCTTGCCGAAGGAGGCGATAACCATTCTGCCGGCTATCGTCGGATGTGGTCCAATAGGCTTGTCAATCTCGCCTTCCTCGTTGGGCATTCCTCCGTCCACTAAAACGAGGTAGAACTTGTCCACCGTGTGGTTCTCAAATTGCAGCGACAGGTGCCGGTGCGCCTCCTCGGTGCGCGCAAAACAGAGGACGCCGCTGGTCTCGCGGTCAAGCCGATGCACCACCAGCACGCGACCATACCGCCGCTCCAACTCGTAGAGCACGCTTTTGGTATTGCCAAAGCGGTCGGGAATGGTCAGCAGCCCGGCAGGCTTATTGACCACTAACACAGCGTCGTCTTCGTATAGCAACTCGATTTTGTGCATAAGCATATGCAAGTAGCAGGCCATCAGCGCGGATGCATTGCTTGGCCTGGGAGCTGCGCAAAGCGCCGAATGCGGCGGACATAGTAGTCAAAGACGATACTGCCGACATAGACACCTCTTCGGTTGGGTGCGCCTATGCGCTGCGAGGCCACCAATGCGCCCATTTGCCGACGTTTGCGCCAGGTTTTTTGAAAATTTCGATAAAATGAAAGATGCGCTTGCACGATGGCCCCAATAGCGCGCCATTGCCCTTTGAGCAAAAAGCGCACGGCTGCAACGCCATCAAGAACTAAACGCATGGGAATGAGCCAGAGCAACGTGGCTCCTCGCTCATTCTTTAGCAAGGTAAATAGGCTGTTTCGGAAATTGAGGAAAACCTTGCGCGGGTTCTCGTACTCCAGGGTACCACCGCCGAGGTGATATACCACCGACTGCGGAAAGCACCACACCGAATAGCCCGCGCGCTTGAGACGCCAGCACAGGTCAATTTCCTCATTGTGGGCGAAATAATCGCCATCAAAGCCACCCATGCAACGGTACAAATCGGCGCGAACGAAAAAGGCTGCCCCCGCAGCCCAAAAGCACTCCTGCGGCGCATCGTATTGGCCGCGGTCTTCTTCGCAATGGCTGAAGATGCGCCCCCGACAAAAAGGATAGCCCAGGGCGTCAATCCAGCCGCCAGCGGCGCCGGCATATTCAAAACGGCCCTTGTCGCGCCATGCCAAGATTTTGGGCTGCGCTACGCCAATGCGTTCGTCGGCACGCATAGCCGCCACCACGGGTTCTAACCAACCCGGGGTTACCTCCACATCGGAGTTGAGAATGACAAAAAAGGCGGCTCCTTCGATGCGCGCCAACGCCTCGTTGTAGCCCTGCGCAAAGCCGAAGTTGCGGCCTAACGGCAGCACGTCCACCTGCGGAAAACGGCGCTCCAACATCGCCAGGGAGTCATCGGGTGAGCCGTTGTCGGCCACCACTACGCGCGCACCAGGGCTGTAGGCCAATATGCTGGGCAGAAAAGTCTCCAAATGCGCTCGCGTGTTGTAGTTGAGTACGACAATGACCACTTCGCCCGGTGCGTAAAGGCGCGAGACCACAGAGGAGGCAGGCTTAGTCAGCTCCTCCCGGCTCAGTATGCTAAGCCGCTGGCGTATCACTTCCCGGTCGTTCTCAATGTGCGTGCGCAAGGCCTCTAAATTGTCCAATTTTCGGTCTTTTCGGATGAAGTCGAGCACTTCCACGCGGAGCGTTTGCCCGTATAGGTCGCCTTCAAAGTCAAGGATATGCACCTCGATGGCGCGCTCTTGGCCTCCTGAGAGCGTTGGCCGCTGCCCGATATAGAGCATGGCGTCGGCAAAAGCCGTATCGGGCAGCCGCTGCACCCGCGCAGCGTAGATGCCGTCGGGCGGAACAATTTGGCGCCGCTCTTCCAATTGCAGATTAGCCGTAGGAAAACCAATAGTGCGCCCGACCCGATTGCCCGCCACCACCTGGCCGCTCATGGCAAACGGATGCCCTAAGAGTCGGTTAGCCAAGGCGATATCGCCTGCGTCCAGTGCTCGCCGCACTTTGGTAGAGCTGACGGCCACTTCGTCCACCACTTGGGCCGGAATTTCTACCACAGAAAAAATGCCCTGGGCCTCGTATTGCCGCAGGAACGCTATGTCGCCCTCGCGCTGAGCGCCAAAGCGGTGATCGTAGCCGATGACAATAACGGCCGGGCGCAAGTAGCGCAGGAGGAAGTCCTCCACATATTGTTTGGCTGAATATCGGGAAAACTCCGGAGTAAACGGCGCCAAGATGGTATAGTCCACGCCCACCTGTTGCAGCAGGCGCATTTTCTCCGAAGTGCTGGTAATCAGTCGAAACGACGGGTCTTCCGGGTGCAATACGACGCGCGGATGAGGCTCGAACGTGAGCACTACGCTGGAGCCATTTCGCTCTTGGGCCAGTTGCCGCACTTGTTCCAGTATGTGTTGGTGTCCCGTGTGGACACCGTCGAAAGAGCCAATAGTCACTACGGCATTCGACAGCGGCGGCAGCGTTTCGAGATTAGAAAAGACCTGCATGGCAGCGGCAAAGATAGACGAGGTATGGCATCAGGATAAGGCGCCTAAAGCAAGGGCTGTCAGCAAGGCGGCATCAAGAGTAAGGATACCAATTCTTCCACTCCTGGCGCAGCTTCTCGCGGGCGCGGGCTTCGGCGGCGTTGTCGGCAGGCTGGTAGAAACAGGTGCCTTTGAGTTCTGGGGGCAGGTAGTCTTGCTGTACAAAGTGGCCTGGGTAATCATGGCTATACTGGTAGCCCGCTCCATACTGGAGCTCGCGCATGAGGTGGGTGGGTGCGTTGCGCAGATGCAGGGGCACAGGAAAGGTTTTACCGGTGCGCACAGCCGCTATGGCCTCGTCAATAGCGACATAGGCCGAATTGCTCTTGGGAGAACAGGCTAGATACACCGCGCACTCTGACAATACAATGCGCGCCTCGGGCATGCCAAGAGCGCGCACGGCATCCATCGTGGCTGTAGCCAGCAGCAAGGCGTTGGGATTAGCCAAACCAATGTCCTCTGCGGCCAGAATGATGAGCCGGCGCGCGATAAACTCAATGTCCTCTCCTCCTTCCAGCATGCGAGCCAACCAGTACACGGCGGCGTTGGGGTCGCTGCCTCGTATGCTTTTGATGAAAGCCGAAATAACGTCGTAGTGCTGCTCGCCGCCCTTGTCGTAAAGGGCAATATTCTGCTGGATTTTCTCGCGCACATAGGCATTGGTAATGCGCACAGGTTGATCGCCGGGCGACGAGGTGACTACTAATTCCAACGCATTGAGCAAGCGTCGCGCATCGCCGCCTGAATACAGCAGTAAGGCTTCGGTTTCCTCCAGGACCACCTCGACGTTCCTGAGCACCTCGTCTTCCAGCAAAGCGCGACGCATTAACAGCTCCAACTGGTCGCGGTGCAGAGGGTGCAGCACGTACACCTGGCACCGCGAGAGCAAGGCCGGAATGACTTCGAAAGAAGGGTTTTCTGTGGTAGCCCCAATAAGGGTTACCGTGCCCTTTTCAACTGCCCCCAGTAGGGCATCCTGTTGGCTTTTGGAGAAACGGTGAATTTCATCAATAAACAGAATCGCGCCTTTTGCCTGAAACAGCGTGGTCTTTTCGGCATTTTCGATAGCCTCCCGAATGTCTTTGACGCCTGAGTGGATGGCCGAGAGCTGATAAAACGGCTTTTTCAATTGCTGGGCAATGAGCCGAGCAAGGGTGGTTTTGCCCACGCCAGGCGGCCCCCACAGGATGAACGAAGGTATTTTTCCAGCCTCAATCGCCTGCCGCAACACGGCGCCTTCCCCTACCAAATGTGCTTGACCTACAAATTCGGAAAGGTCTCGAGGGCGCATGCGTTCGGCCAATGGCGTCATGGTCAGTTGTCGTTGGGTGAAGGAGGGGTTATTCGTCGGCGAAGATGAACGTCTGTCGTCCACCCGGGCGGGCATAACCGCGGTACATCCCTTCCGAGTTGAACGGCATGGCGATGTTGCCTTGCTTGTCTACGGCTATCAACCCACCTTCGCCGCCTTTGTCTGCCAGTTTTTTTATGGCGGCGCGGGCAGCTTCTTGCAGGGGGGTGCCGCCGTACACCATGCGCGCCCACACGTCATGCGCTACCGCATAGCGGATAAAATACTCACCGTGCCCGGTGCACGACACCGCACAGGCTTCGTTGGAAGCATAAGTGCCTGCGCCGATGACGGGTGAGTCACCCAGGCGATTCCAGCGCTTGTTCGTCATTCCACCCGTTGAGGTAGCAGCCGCCAGATTGCCTTGGCGGTCTAATGCCACTGCGCCTACGGTGCCGAATTTGTAGTCTGGCTTTTCGCCGATATTTTGGCTGCCTGTTTTGCCCTTATGGAGCACCTGCTGAAGGGCATCCCATCGCTCTTGCGTGAAAAACCAAGAGGGGCTGACAGTATCCAAGCCATTTTCCACAGCAAAGCGCTCGGCGCCCTGGCCAACCAAGAAAACGTGCGGCGATTTCTCCATGACAGCGCGAGCAAGGCGAATAGGGTTTTTCACCGCAGACACCCCACCTACAGCACCTGCCGTCTCTTTGAGGCCATCCATGATGCTTGCGTCCAACTCGTTGCGGCCTTCGTGCGTGAATACAGCGCCACGCCCTGCATTAAACAGTGGGCAATCCTCCAACCAAGCCACAGTTTCCGTGACGGCATCCAGCGCCGAGCCGCCGCCGTCTAAGATAGCCTCTCCTACGCGCAGCGCCGAATCCAGCGCCGCCCGATAGCGCGCCTCTCGCTCCGGCGTCATGGCTGTGCGCGAGAGGGTACCCGCCCCACCGTGAATGACCAGCACATAATCGGGGCCTGCCGCGGCGGCCGGTTTTTCTTGATGAGAGGTGCATTCAACCGCTATACTGGCGATGAACAGCCACATGAAAATGCGCAGCATGAGTGTAAAAAGGAGTATTAGCTAAAGATGGCTGCGCGAAAGTAGCCTATTTCGCCCATACCGCTATAAAACTGCCTAAGGCTGCACCGCGCGCCTCACTTGAGCAAATCCCGCACGTCAGGGTCATCGTCCAAGTTGCCCAATCCACTGCCGGCCAGAAAGTCTTTGAACGTCCAGCGATTGAGGATAAACTCTTTGTTGAGCACTTCCAGTTCGGCCAGGCCGTGCAGCACCAATTCCATAAATACCGGCACATCCGCCGCAGGCACTTTGGCGCCCTCTACTATCTTGCGCAGCCCGGCCACGCGGTCCAGGTTTTGCACAAACTCGCGATCTTTTTGGCTGTGCAACAAATCCACCGTATTGCCGCCGGCAAACCACGCCCGGATGACACCGTAAGGGTCTTTCTCCTGGCCGCGCCGCAGTTTGGCTGGGTTGGGGAAATACTGGAGAAACATCCTCCTAATGGCTTGCCCAATAAGACGAAGGGCCACCGTATGCGGACCTTCCTGCTCACCTTCGTATACCATCTCCACCTTGCCGATGATGGCGGGAATGACGCCCCACAGGTCTGTGATGCGCGCCGTCGTTGAGGCGTCTCCATTAAGCAGCATGCGGCGCTCGGCCGTGGAGTACAAATTTTCGTAAGCGGCAATAGTCAATCGCGCACTGACGCCGCTGCTTTTGTCCACGTACTCGCTATCGCGAGCAGCAAAAGCAATTTCCTCGATGAGATCCTTGAGCAGCTCCGGCACCCGCACGGCTTCGCGCTGAGCAGTATCAATGCGCGCCTCTTGCTCGGTGATGCGCCGGCCGATTTCGATGGACGTCGGGTAATGCGTAGTTATTTGGCTCTCTATGCGATCTTTAAGTGGTGTGATGATACTGCCGCGGTTGGTGTAATCTTCCGGGTTGGCCGTGAAAACAAACATGAGGTCCAACGGCAGGCGCAATTTGAAGCCACGGATTTGCATGTCGCCCTCCTGCAGCACATTGAACAAGGCCACCTGAATGCGCGGCTGTAAGTCGGGCAACTCATTGATAACAAACAGGCAGCGATGCGCTCTTGGGATAAGACCGAAGTGAATGACGCGCTCGTCGGAGTAGGGCAAACGCAGGTTGGCCGCTTTGATGGGATCTACATCGCCGACGAGGTCAGCAATGCTCACGTCGGGGGTAGCCAGTTTTTCCACGTAGCGCTCGTCGCGGTGCACCCATTCGATAGGCGTATCGTCGCCGTGCTCGGCAATAAGATCGCGCGCGTAGCGGCTGATGGGTGCCAAAGGGTCGTCGTTGAGCTCACTTCCTGCTACGATAGGGATATACTCATCGAGCAAATGCACGAGCAGGCGGGCTAGTCGCGTCTTAGCCTGACCGCGCAGACCAAGCAACAGGATATTGTGCCGACTTAGGATAGCCCGTTCGATATCGGGTATCACTGTGTCGTCGAAGCCGTAGATACCAGGAAAAACATTTTCTCGACGGCGGATTTTGTCCAAGAGGTTTTGGCGCAGTTCGTCTTTGATGCTTTTGGACTGGTAACCAGCGGCCTTGAGAGCACCCAACGTGCGCGCGCGAGTGAGCATATTTGTCGTCATGCGCACACAAACGCGCAAGCGCTGCTTTTGTTTGGGCACACCGTCTAAGGGGGCGATATCTTCAGCGCTTCTCTTTCAGCCGAGCCAGCCCAGCCTTCGCTTTGACGTGCAGGCTAAGGCGGTGCAGCTGTGGTTTGAGGCGCAAACAGGTCTGGTAGGCGGCTTTAGCTTCGGCGTACCGGTGCTGTTTTTCATAGATAAGACCCAGTTGCAAGGCGGATTGACAAGCATAGTAGGCCGGACTTCGAGCACCTCGCTCTATGGTCTGCTGGTAATAGCGCTCGGCCTCGTTCCAGCGCTCTAAGGCGTGCGTGACGCGCCCGAGCCGATACGCATATTCCAAGGCCAGATCGTCGTCAGGTGGCATAGGGGAGCGTTGCAAGGTCTCATAGGCGCGCTGATAATAGCCTCCGTCGAAGAGGAGGCGCGCGCGCAGCAAAGTGGGGTTGGGGGCTGGGCCGTGGTGCGCTTCGTACCAGGCCGCTTGGTCTTGTTCGGTGCGCGGCCGTTTGGTTGCGCGAAGCCGGGCCATCCAGGTCTGGTAACCGTTCTCGTTGCCCTGCAGGAGGTGATGCCAAGCGATTTTTTGGCAGACTTCCCAGCGATAGCTATCGCCCGGAAAGTGTTGTGCAAAATAGCGCAGGGGTTGGTCAGCGTCGGCATCGAGGCGGTTCAACTTTAGGGTGCCCAGCAAGTAATAGCGCAGCCAGAAGGGGTAATAGGCGCTACCTTCCGGGCTAGCTTCTAACAGGTGAATAGCTTCGTCGGTGCGACCGGACCGCATGGCTACCACCGCCAGCGCATAAGCTGCCAGCGGGCTATGACGCGGTTCCCATCGAGGCGTCTGCAACACCCGCCAGGCACCCACGTGGTCGTCCAAGAGGTTGAGCCGCAGAAAGGCAATGGCCACCCGAATTTCTTCCTCGAACAGTAGCGTCTCCGACGCACCTTCTGATAGCAAAGCCTCGAGGTCGCGGACGCCGCCAGTAACAGAGCCTTTGACCCCGCTCATTAGCTCCGCCACCCAGCGAAACTCGTCGGGCAGAGCCCCCATCAGCGCCACAATCACGCTCCAGCTCTTGCGGTTGAGGGCAAAGCGAGGATATCGCTGGCGATTTTCCTCCAACAACGACCACACCCGATGCACCTCCCGAGCAGCAGACACATAGTGTCCCCTTCGCCCTAACAAAGCCGCCCGTTGCAAGCGGATTTCAGCCTCCGCATAGCGCGTCCATGGTGAATGGATATCCATTCGGGATACTATGTCCGCACGCTTAGCCGCTTGCTGAAAGAATACGTCGGTGGCGGTAGTCGCGTCGTCCAGCACGGCCTGTAGAAAGTCTAGGTAGTTTTCCAGCAAATACACCAGCGGGAGCGGTGCTTCGCCCTGGCGCAAACCTTGCATTCCCTGGCGGGCTTCGGAAAAGCGCAGCGCGGCAATGTGGCGATACACCGAGCGCACAGCCGGGGACACGACCGAGGCTTCCTGGGCAGGTGCTGTGCCAACAGCAAGAGCGCTGAACAGAAGCCAGGCTACGGCAGCACTGCGCCAAAAAGTTGTTTTTCTGTCCATAGATGTCATCTCGGTGCAGCATAGATCACTGACTGTACCAAATGTTCGTAGAGCACTTGATGGCGCTGCCCGACGATGGTTAATGTGTAACTCTGCTCCGCCTTGTTACGAGCCGCTGGACGAAGTTGCTCCGCCCGCTCTGCCACCCACGCTATGGCTTCTGCCAAAGCGGCACTGTCGCCTACAGGAGCCAAGTAGCCGTTTTGTCCATGCTCCACCATTTCGGGAATGCCGCCCGTGCGGAAACCTGCTACGGGTGTCCCACATGCCAGCGCTTCCATGACGGTGTTGGGCAGGTTTTCCTCCAACGAGGGAATGACAAATAGGTCGGCACAAGCATAGGCCTCGGCTATTTGCCGCGGCTCTGTCAGCTGGCCCAAGGCATGTACTCGATAGGGTAAGGCTTGGAGGCTTTCGGTTTGTACTTTGCCCATAATCACCAACTCGAGAGGCCGATGGGGCTGTTGCTGGTGCAAATGCCTAAGCGCCGCCACCAGATGCGTAAAGCCCTTCCACGGGTTTTCCACTTTAACCGAGGAGAAGAGAGCCAGGACAGCACCCTCAGCGACGCCCAACCGGCGTCGGAACGCTTGCCGTTGCGCTGGCGAAGCAGGAGCAAACAGCTCAGTATCAATAGCGTTGGGAATGACATCTATGGGATACTCACCTAACAGACTGCTCCGACGGGCGCGCTGCCCCAACCAGTCGCTGCAGGCAATAATGTGCATGGAGCGAGGAAAGAGGTGCCGCTTGCGCCGCCACACGCGGTTCGACAAGTCGCGCGGGCCAGACCATCGCAGCAGTGGGCAACGACCGCATTGCCGCACATACCCATCACAGCCCGCACTGTGATGACAACCACCCGTGAAGGCCCACATATCGTGCAATGTCCAGACTATGGGCTTGCCCAAGCTGGCCAACTGCTGAATGTTTTTTAAGGATAAAAAGCCCTGGTTTATCCAATGCAGGTGGATGACATCTGCCGCGCGTACCACCGGATGGCGCGAAAGGTCGCAACCGACGTTGGCCAACGAGAACTGAAAGCGCACAGAACGGTCGCGCTCGTAAGGCAGAAACGCCAGCCGCTCTGCATAAAAGGGCCAACGCGCCGATGCATCGGCGGCCGTCAGCGTTTGTGCTTCCGCGCCTACAAAGCGCAGGGCCGCCTCCAAACGCCGGCACGCGATACCCGCTCCACCGTGCGAGTAGGTAGTCAGTAAAGCTACACGCATAATGTAGGTTTTCGGGCAAAGCTCTGAACAATTACTTGAACTTTGCGTCTCTGCTTGCCGAGGTTTCTGCCCGCCCACTTTTCTCAGGCATGAAAAACTACATTGTCTACGACTTGGAAGCCACCTGCTGGGAGTACAAACCGCCCGGCTACGTACAAGAAATCATCGAGATTGGTGCCTTTCGAGTTAACGCCTATGGCGAGATTCGGGGCAAGTTCAATCGCTTCGTACGACCGGTCGTGCACCCTATCCTGTCGCCTTTTTGCAAGCAGTTAACCCAAATCTCTCAGCAGGACATCAGCCGGGCAGCCACTTTTCCCGAGGTTATAGAGGAATTTTGGCAGTGGGCACGCATTGGTGAAGAGGATTACACCCTCTGCTCTTGGGGCGGCCTGGATCAAAAGATGCTCATCCATGACTGCCGCCTGCACCGCTTAGAAACCGACTGGGCCGAGCCACATGTTAACCTTAAACAACAATATATGCAACTCAAAGGGCTGCGCCGTCCTGTCGGCCTGCTCAAGGCGGTAGAGCTAGAGAACATCCCTTTCACAGGCACCCACCATCGCGGCATTTCTGATGCAGAAAATTTGACCAAGATATTCCTTAAGTACTTAGGGCACTGGGCTGTATGAGCCTTTAAGCCCAAAAACACACTTCCCTGAACTGCCACCCTTTACCCGCCCAAAGGCTACGACATACCGCTTTAGAAAAGCGGCCTTCCCCCTTGCCTCATTCTTAATGTTAACTTAACCTTGTTGGCTTCTCGCGAGCCTGGTGCACTGCAGAACTTTGGCGAAAAAATTTCTCGCCATGATTCTTAAAACACTTACCCGCGAAAAAGAAGCCCCGTTAACTTATGACAACGAGCACCTCGCCGACGCCTTCGTTATGACCGACGAAGAAGAAAATGCCAGCGAAGACTTGGCAGAGACAGAGGAAGAGGAGCTTGACGAAGAAGAAGACTTCGACGAAGAAGCCGACGATGAGGAGGACTTGAGCGAAGAGTGACGAGGACGAAGAAGACGAGGCTTCAGATACCGAAGATGTGGATGATGGCAGCGAAGCTCCCGATACTTCGGAGGAGCAAGCATAGCGCTCAAAGCGCTCTTGGCAGGTTTCTCTTTTTTGGCGTGCTGGTCGCGTGGGCATCGTGCGACCAAATGCGACGAGTAGAAACCATCACTGTAAGAGGCTCGGACACAGAAGTTAACTTAGTCTTCCACCTGGCCGAGCAATACATGTCCATAGACTCTGCGGCGTCCATCAGTATCACCGGCGGTGGCTCTGGGGTGGGTATTGCTGCCCTGCTCAACGGAAAGACGGATGTCGCTAATTCGTCGCGAGCCTTGACCGAGCAAGAGCTTGCTTTGGCTAAGGCTCGCGGCATGACTTTGGTTGCGCATGTATTTGCTGCCGATGCGCTGGTGATTATTGTCCATCCGTCCACCGGGGTAACGAGCCTCACGCTGGAACAATTAGGGCGAATCTATGCCGGCGATATCCGCGACTGGTCCGAAGTTGGCGGACGCCCCGGCCCGATTTCTCTGTACGGGCGACAAAGTAACTCAGGAACTTTTGTCTACTTTCGAGAGAAAGTGCTAAGGCGCGATTTCTCACCCGCGCTCAAGCAGATGAATGGCACAGCGCAAATTGTGGAGTCTGTCATGCGCGACCCCTACGGCATTGGTTACGTGGGCTTGGGTTACATAATCAAAGCCGACGGCAGCCTGCGTCAAGGTGTCCGCGTCGTGCCTTTGAGAATGGATGCCCGAAGCCCTGCAGTCTCTCCTCTGGATACACAGGCGTTGCGCTCCGGGCTTTATCCATTGGTGCGCCCTCTGTATCAATTCACCAATGGCGAGCCTCAGGGTAAGATTCGGGCCTTTTTCCAGTTTGAAGCCAGTCCTATGGGTCAACAAATCATTGCTGAAAACGGCTATTTGCCTCCCTGGCCGGAGATGCTGGCAGCCGATGCCGAATTGACATCCCTTAAAACGATAAATTTCTATTCGGATAGCCAATGAAAGGGCACCGTTTTTACTGGAACTGTTTTTTTGAAAACTCGCTGGCGGTTTCGGGATGGCTTTCTGTAGCCATCCTGGTCGGTATCTTTCTTTTGTTGCTCACTAACAGCTGGCGAGCTTTCGAGCGCCTCTCTCTGACGTCGTTTTTTTCGCTGACTCCGTGGAACCCTGCTGCTTACGATACGCCTTCCTACGGCATTGGCGCACTACTTATGGGTACGGCCCTGACGACACTGGGGGCTATCGCTATAGCCGCTCCCTTGGGTATCGGTATGGCGTTTTTTTTGTCCGAAATTGCACCGGCACGGCTGCGAAACTTGCTCAAGCCATTTGTTGAACTGACAGCGGCGGTGCCTTCTGTCGTTATGGGCTTTGCTGGTATCGTCTTGGTCGGGCCGTTTTTAGCGCGCGTGTTCGGTTTGCCCAATGGCCTGAATGCACTCAACGGCGCCATTCTGTTGGCGTTCATGTCGCTGCCCACCATTGTCAGCGTTGCCGAGGAGGCGGTGCAGGCCGTTCCCAAGGCTTACAAAGAGGCCAGCTATGCCTTGGGAGCCAACCGCTGGGAGACGCTCATCCGGGTAACGCTTCCAGCATGCTACTCAGGGCTACTGGCAGCCATTATGCTCGGCATGGGGCGCGCCATTGGCGAGACCATGACGGTACTCATGGCTACAGGCAACGCCACAGCTATGCCGCAGGGCTTTTTTTCTTCCGTGCGCACCATTACAGCCACGGTAGCCATTGAAATGGGCGAAGTGGCCACAGGCACGACCCATTACTACGCACTCTTCGCTTGCGCGTTGGTGCTTTTCCTTATCACTCTTGCCATAAACATCGTTGCCGAGCGCGTGGCAGCGCGATGGAGAAAGCGCGGACAATGATTGGCCGAACTTTATGGATGTGGCTGGGCATTGCCTCTCTAATTGCCTGTGCGTTAGCCGTCGTTGCCTTTATCGTTCTCCTGCTGTTCGATATGGCGGAGGAAGGTGTCTCGGTGCTGAGCTGGGAATTCATTGCGGGCTTCCCCCGTCAGGGCATGACGCAAGGCGGCATTTGGCCGGCTATTTTCGGCACAACGGTGGTAACGCTACTCGCTACCCTACTGGCAGCGCCGTTGGGAGTGGCATGCGCCGTGTGGCTGGAAGAATACGCTGGCGAGGGGCTGCTTACTCAGCTGACGCGGGCAGCGGTGCGCAACCTGGCGGGTGTGCCGAGCATTGTTTATGGCTTATTTGGGCTGGCCATTTTTGTTGAAGGCATGCGTATGGGCGCCTCCATTCTCGCCTCGGCCTGTACGTTAGCGCTGTTGACACTGCCCTCCGTTATTGCTACGGCAGAAGAGGCGCTCCGCCAGGTGCCACGCGCCATGAGAGAAGGTGCCCTGGCCTTAGGAGCCACGCGCTGGGAAACTACCTACAGCGTCGTGCTGCCCGCTGCTCTGCCCGGTATCCTCACCGGAGTGGTGCTGGCGCTCTCCCGCGCTGCAGGCGAAACAGCGCCCATCTTGCTCACCGGTGTGGCATTCTACACGCGCTACCTGCCCGCTTCGCCTTTCGACGAGTTCATGGCGCTGCCTTATCATTTGTATATCTTATCAACCCAACACCACGCCCCTGATTTGGTGCGCCCCTTGGCGTACGGCACGGCTATCGTGCTGCTGTTGTTGGTATTTTTGCTCAACGTCATCGCTTTTACTTTGCGGGCTCGCTATCGACAGAAGAAGCACTATTGACTCAACTATGGAAAAGTATGTTTTGGAAATAGAACACCTGCACTTATACGCTGGCGCCAAGCACATTCTCAAAGACATCTCGCTAAAAATTCCTGAGCACCAGATTATCGCCTTAATAGGCCCTTCTGGCTGCGGCAAGACCATGCTGCTGCGGAGCATCAACCGCATGCATGACCTGAACCCGGACTTCCGCCTGAAGGGGCGCATCCTCTTTGAGGGAAAGGACATTTTAGATAAGCGCGTTGACCCCGTGTGGGTGCGCCGCCAGATAGGCATGGTTTTTCAAAAGCCCAATCCTTTCCCCAAATCCATTTTTAAGAACATTGCTTACGGCTTGCGCATCAATGGCCTGGTGGACAATATGCGCCTCCGGGCTATCGTGGAAGATAGCCTGCGGAAGAGTCACCTCTGGGAAGAGGTCAAAGATGAGTTGGACAAGTCCGCCCTGGAGCTCTCGGGCGGACAGCAGCAGCGCCTATGCCTAGCTCGTGCTATTGCCGTGGCACCTGAAATTATTCTCCTCGACGAGCCTTGCTCTGCCTTAGACCCCATCAGCACAGCCAAAGTGGAAGAGACACTGGTCGAACTTAAACAGCTCTTTACCATCATCATCGTTACCCACAACCTACAGCAAGCCCGCCGCATCGCCGACTATACAGCGTTTATGTACCTGGGCGAACTGATTGAGTACGGCCCTACTTCACAAGTGTTTGAACAGCCCAAGCAAGAGATGACTCTTAACTACGTCAAAGGATACTTTGGATAGGAGCGACGAATGGTCCCCGCAGCGCTGGCTCCGGCATGCCCCTTACGAAGCGTAAGGCGAGTCGTAGCCTAAAATGCGCAGCATAGAGTCAGCGTCTTGTTCCGGGAAAACCTCCCAGTCCATCAGTTCGCCGTAATAGTTTTTGTCAATGAGGATGTGCTTGGGCGAGGGAATGAGGCAGTGCTTGAGGCCGCCATAGCCGCTTAGCGACTCCTGATAAGCGCCTGTGTGAAAGAAGCCGATGTAAAGCGGCTCCTCTTTGTGTTCGTCATAGATGGGCAAATACACCTGATTGATGTGTGCCTCTGAGTTATAGTAGTCGGCGTTGTCGCAGCTGATACCGCCGATATTGACGCGCTGGTGTTCTTTTTCCCAGTGATTGATAGGCAGCAGAATAAAGCGCTCTTTGATACCCCAACTATCGGGCAAAGTGTTGATGAGGGAGTTGTCGAGCATATACCACTGCTCGGCATCATTCTGCTGTTTTTTGCCAATAACGGAGAAGATAACAGCACCGCTTTCGCCCACCGTGTATTTGCCAAATTCAGTGTAGATGTCTGGCTCGGGCACGCCCTCGTCGTCGCAGTACTCCTTGATGAGGCGAACAATTTCGCCGACCATATACGGGTAGTCGTATTCAAAGCCCAGCGAGTTCCGGATGGGCATACCACCGCCAATGTTGAGGCTCGTCAGCGTAGGACACTTTTTGCGCAGCTGACAATAGGTCTTGATGCCGCGCTTCAGTTCACTCCAGTAGTAGATGGTGTCTTTGATACCTGTGTCCACAAAGAAGTGCAACATCTTGAGCACAAACTTGGGCTTGGGAGCGATTTTCTCTTCGTAAAAGTCGAGGATATCGCTCTGGCGAATGCCAAGGCGCGAGGTGTAGAACTCGAAGTTGGGCTCCTCTTCGGTGGCCATTCGGATACCAATATGGCACTTATCTCGCTTGATAAGGGCATCGTAATAATCCAGCTCGTCTTGGTTATCGCATACCGGGATAACGTTCTGGAAACCTTCGTCAATTAAACGAGCAATACCCTTGAGATAAGCCAGAGGCTTGTAACCGTTATTGACTATGATGGTGCTCTTGTTGATTTTGCCCAACCGGTACAGGCGCCATATGAGGTCCACATCAAAGGCCGAGGAAGTCTCCAACTGGGTGCCGTTTTTGAGCACTTCGTTGAGGACAAAGGCGAAATGGGAACTCTTCGTGCAATAGCAATACACATACTTGCCCGTATAGTTATAGCGCTGCATGGCATCGCGAAAAAGCTTGCGCGCTGTTTGAATTTTCTCGCCAATTTTAGGCAAGTAAGTCAGCTTGAGCGGCGATCCGTATTTCTGGATGAGCTCACGAAGATCTATATCGTTAAAAAAGAGGCGATTATCCTTTAACCTAAAGCCGTCTTGCGGAAAGTCGAATGTCTGGGTGACGAGATCGTAGTACGTGTTTTTCATCTCAATATCCTGAAAAGGCGTGCAAAAGTAGCCCCCTCTTTGTAATGAGGGCCAGCTTTTTTCAGGCGTTGACTGGCGGCGGTGCCAAGGTGGAAGCCGCGTCTTTTCGGTGAGGCCATCGGAGCAAGTCTAAGAGCAGCGCGCCGCCTACCGCGGCGTATTCGAGCATTATCCAGCCGTACTTTTCTTGGAAGCCACCACCGGCATAATGGCTATACGAAAGCACAACTGCAGCCGCCCAAACGGCAGGGAAGCGCCAGCGCGGCCTCCGCTCGGAGGCAAGGCTGAGGGCAAACGGCACCAACACATACCAGGGGTGTACCGTCGTAGCTAACAGCAGGTACAGACCCGCTGCCCACACCATGCGATCCAAAAGAGCAACCCTCCGGCAAAAGGCCAACAGCCAAACGCCGACAAACACGACTGCCCCCAACAGCAACCCAAGCAACCGAGCAGATACCACACTTTCGAAGTTGGTGCCCGAAAGCAGCGCCTGCAGGGCGTAATAGACACTGGCGTTGAAGGCAAACTGCCGAAAGTATAATTGCAAGCTGTTCAGCAGGTTTTTCAAAACCGTTGCATCCCACAGCGGCCAAAAAAGCAGCACGCTAAAAAGCACCACTCCTCCCCCAAAATACCAGCGGGCGCGTTTCTTCAAGGCTAAACCAAGAATGGGCAAGAAAAGCAGCGGCAGCAACTTGACCGCTATCGCTAAAGCCCAAAACGCAGACGCCCACCACCAGTGCTGCCGATGCAAGTGCCACAACCCTACCAACAAAAACGCTATCATCGCTCCTTCAAAATGCGCGTTACCCACCACCTCCACGATGGCGAGGGGATGCAAGGCATACGCCGCTGCTGCCCAGCCGCCAGGCCGCAGTCGCCATAACGCCCACACCGCTACCGCCTCCGTTGTTAGTAGAAAAATCTTGATTATCAGGATAGCGCCGCCGACATCTTCAGGGAAAGCCTTAGCCGCTATCCAAAAAACGGCCTGGCAGACCGATGGATATACTGTGTAGTAATGCGGCGAATTGAGCCGCTCCAATAACTCCAGTGTTATGCCCACCAACACTTGCCCGCTCTGCATTACTTGGGCAGGTGTAAAGGCAAAAGGGTGGATGCCCTGCGCCGCCAGTCGGCCATCCCAAAGAAAGCGATACACATCGTCAGACAAGTTCGGTGTGCTGAAAAGGAGCAGAGCGCGCAACCCTATGCCCCACCCTACCAGTACCCGGTAGGACAACCATCCCCTGTGCCCTGCCATGAGCAAAGCCGCATACAGTCCAAAAAGGGCTACAAATGCCATTACTAAAGGCCCAAAAGCAGCCCTGTCGGCGCAGTAGCCTATCCACACGACACCGACGCTCATAACTACCGCTGCGCTGGCCAAGAGGCCGAAACGCAGAGACAAAAGTCCAGCTGCTGTATCAGGAAACAGGTGCTTTTTCAAAAGAGAGGAAAACGCGGTAATTTTTATCGGACAAAAAAACTGCCGCGCTTTTGATTGGCCAACTGTTGCGGCTGCGCAATAAACCGAGAACTTTGCCGCGCGCTATTTCAGGCGCCTTTTTTCAACGATAGTGATTCCAAGCATGAAAGAACCGCAAGCTTACATTGAAGCGCATCAAGAGCGCTTCCTAAACGAACTGCTCGAACTGCTGCGCATTCCCTCCGTCAGCGCCGACCCCCAGTACGCCGCCGACGTGCGCCGCATGGCTGAAGCCACCGCCCAGCACCTGCGCCAAGCAGGAGCCGATAGCGTCTCTGTCATCGAAACCGAGGGGCACCCCATCGTGTACGGCGAAAAAATCATGGACCCGGCCGCACCCACGGTACTGGTGTATGGCCACTACGATGTGCAGCCACCCGACCCGCTTGATTTATGGGATAGCCCGCCTTTTGAGCCTGTGATTAAGCCTACCGAATTGCACCCTCAAGGCGCCATCTTTGCCCGCGGTGCCTGCGACGACAAGGGACAAGTCTTCATGCACATCAAAGCCTTTGAGGCCATGCTACAGACCAACACCCTGCCCTGCAACGTAAAATTTATGATTGAAGGAGAGGAAGAAGTCGGCTCGAAGCACTTAGAAAGCTTCTGCCGCCAAAACCGCGAGCAGCTGGCCTGCGACGTAGTGCTTATTTCCGACACCAGCATCATTGACAACAACACCCCCAGCCTGACCGTCGGTCTGCGCGGCCTGGCCTACATGGAAGTAGAGGTTACCGGCCCTAATCGAGACCTCCACTCCGGCGTGTATGGAGGCGCCGTGGCCAACCCTATTCACGCCCTGTGCCAAATGATTGCCTCGCTCCACGACAAGAAAGGCCGTGTCACCATCGAGGGTTTCTACGACGATGTCGAAGAAGTCAGCCGCAAGGAGCGTAAGCGCCTAAATGCCGCGCCTTTCGACGAAGAGGCCTATATGAAAGATCTGGGCGTCAAGGCATTAACCGGCGAAAAAGGCTACACCACCATCGAACGCACGGGCATTCGGCCCTGCCTGGACGTCAACGGCATCTGGGGCGGCTACACCGGCGAAGGTGCTAAAACCGTGTTGCCTTCTAAGGCTTACGCTAAAATTTCCATGCGCCTAGTCCCCCATCAGAAACCCGAAAAGATTGAACGCCTCTTCCAGAAGCATTTCGAAAAAATAGCGCCCGCCGGCGTAAAGGTGAAAGTAAAGGCCATGCATGGGGGCCATCCCGTCGTAGTGCCCACGGATAGCGTCGAGTATCGCGCCGCAGAGAATGCCATGGCGCTCGCCTTTGGCAAAAAGCCGCTCCCTCAACGTGGCGGCGGCAGCATTCCCATCGTGGCCATGTTCCAGCAAGTGCTTGGCGTCCACTCTGTGCTGATGGGCTTTGGTTTAGACTCCGATAACATCCACTCCCCTAACGAGCATTACGGCGTGTTCAATTTTTACAAAGGCATAGAAACAATTCCTCACTTCTATCGGCTCTATGCCGACATGAAGCGCCGATAGAGTGCCCATAAACCTATCTTTTTCTACAAAAAAACTCTACACATGAACAAAATCATTCTTCCCCTTCTGCTCCTGAGCACCATCAACCTTAGCGCTCAACAACTTACCCTCAAAACCGCACAAGACAGCGCCAGCTTTGCTTACGGTATGCTCATCGGCAACAGCCTGAAGCGCCAGCTGCCTGCCGGTCTTAATTTGGACATTGTAATGCGGGGGCTATCTGACGCCATCAAAGAGGCGCCTCTGCCCTTCGACCAGCAAACCGCTACCGATGTGTTTAACCGCTTCACTCAAGAAAACCAGCGCCGCGCGGGCGAAGAGAGCAAATTAGCTGGTCAGAAGTTTCTGGAGGAAAACAAGAAACGGCCCGAGGTGAAAACCACTGCCAGCGGCTTGCAGTACGAAATCCTGCGCCGCGGCGAGGGCAAAGATTCACCTAAGCCCACTGACCGCGTCAAGGTACACTACCACGGCACCAACATCGACGGCTCGGTGTTCGACAGCAGCGTGCAGCGCGGCGAACCTATCACCTTTGGCCTCAACCAAGTCATCGCTGGCTGGACGGAAGGGCTGCAGCTGATGCACGTGGGCGATAAGTTCAAATTTTACATCCCAGCCGACTTGGCCTACGGCGAGCGCAGCCCAAGCCCCAAGATCAAACCCAACTCGGTGCTCATTTTCGAAGTGGAACTCTTCGAAATTAACCCGAAAGAATAACGGCTCTGCGCACGGAGTACTTCGGGCTGCCTCTGCGTTTTTTCGCATGAGGCAGCCCGTTTTTTGACACCTTACGGGCAAGTATCTGGCCACAACTGCGCAGGCATCGAGCCACGCGTGATCGGCAAATATGCTTAAATTGCCGCCCAAAAGGCAGATGCTATGGGCCACACAGCAGATGCCGCCACTGCTAAAACCTATGCGCTTTTTGTTCAGTTTTTTGGTTGTTGTCCTGACGCTGGCGTTCGTCGTTACGGTCATCATCTATTTTATTGGGCGAGCCCTCAGGGACTTGCGGCTCAACACCTCGAGCAAGGCAGCTTTTCGCGATGTCTTAGAGCAAATGCGGCAACAAGTGAAGACACTCATGGCCGACCTGACACCATGGGACGCAGAAATGTTCTCCCTGCTATCGCTCAACCGCCAGCCCGTGCGAGGCAAAGGCGGTTTTCAAAAGTTCTCGAGTGGTTACTTGTTGAGCATTTTCCAGGAGCCTGTGGTGGCTTTTGCCGTTATGGAAAGCGGCAAGTATCAAAAAATAGCGCTGGCTCGCCTCCACGACCGCGAGTTTGTCTTCCGCAAAAAAGGCAACGATGTGGAAATCTGGCTTAATGGCGAGCCCATGGGCACTTTTTCCAACGGCAACTTGCTCTCTTCGGACAAGACGGCCAGGATGTTGGCCCATTTGGAAGAGAAACCCGCTGAAAATCACAGCGAGCTGCAACTGGCCAATGGCCGTACCGTGAGCCTGACCAACCGCGAACAAACCACTTCGCCTAACCCGCGTGCAGCCGTACTGGTCAGAGAGTTGAGTCGAGAGGAAGAAAATATTGCCCTGGCCCTCGCGCTAATGCGGCTCCTCGTGTAGCTCTCCCTCACCCTGTGCAACCGACCTTCGATTTGAAATACAAACGGAAAACATGGCGAAAAAGAAAATCACTCGCCCTCAACCCCAGACCAAGGCCCCGCCTACTCCTGTAGCCCGTACGACAGCCGCTCGTGCCCAGCCAGAGCGCTTTCCCTGGATGTGGGCGCTCGGCCTGATGGCCCTGACCGCTGCGGTTTTTCTGCCCATGCTGAACAATCAGTTCTCCAACTGGGACGACCCGTTCTATGTCGTAGAAAACGCCCTACTTCGAGGTCCAGACTGGAGGGGCATTTTCACTCAGCCCGTAGTGTCTAATTATCACCCGTTAACCATCATCACCTTGGCCCTCAACTACCAGCTATCGGGGCTGGAGCCTTTCTCCTACTACCTCGTTAACTGGATATTACACCTTGCTAACACGGGACTGGTCTTTTACTTAGCGTGGCTATTGGCCGAAAGGAACCGCTGGGTGGCTTTGGTGGTAGCCGCTGTTTTTGCCCTCCACCCCATGCATGTGGAGTCGGTAGCCTGGATTTCTGAGCGTAAAGACGTGCTTTATACTCTTTTTTACCTGCTGGGACTCATCGCCTACTGGCGCTATCTGGCGCAAGGTGCACGTATTGCTTACGGCGCAGCGCTGGGCTGGTTTGTGTTATCGCTCCTTTCTAAGCCCGCTGCCGTGGCTTTTCCGTTGACGCTATTGGCGTTGGACTATTGGAAAGGACGCTCCTTTCGGGAGGTAAAATTGTGGATAGAAAAGGCGCCGTTTTTCATCTTGGCCTTTATCATGGGGCTGATTACGGTGCTCATTCAATCGCAGAAAGCGATGGCATCCATCGAGATGTACTCCTTGGGGCATCGGCTACTCTTTGGCTGCTACACGCTTGTGGCTTATGCGGTGCGGTTTTTCTGGCCGTGGCCATTGTCGCCCTTTCACCCTTATCCGCCCGTCAATCAACTGGGCTGGGCGATACAAGCGGCGCCTTTGTTTTTGCTTCTGCTCATAGGGGTGGTGTGGTATTTTCGGCGAAACCGGGCGCTGGTATTTGGCGCCCTTTTCTATTTAGCCAACCTCATTTTAGTAGCGCAATTTGTCTCCATAGGCAACACGCTGTTGGCGGAGCGTTACACCTACGTGCCCTACATCGGTTTGGCCTTTGCGCTGGCAATGAGCGCTGCCCTCCACTTGCCCGAGCAACTGCGTCCGCCTGTGTGGTGGGCCATGCTGGCCGCCACAATCGTAGGCTTTGGGTGGCTGACACGTCGCTATTTGGACACGTGGAAAAATAGCGAAAGCCTCTGGGAAACAGCCCTTCAGCATGCACCCAACACGCCTGTGGCGCGCTCTAATCGGGCCAACTACCTCTACCAAGAAGCCCTTAAGCCCGAAAACGCCAGCCGCTACGAAGCGCTGATGCGAAAAGCGGGGGAAGACTGCGATGTAGCCCTGTCGGCTAAACCAAACGATTACCCCTCCTTAGACATCCGTACGCTTGTTCACGTCCGACTGGGCAATTTGGAAGCTGCTTTGCCCTTGGCGGAGCGCATGGTGCAGATAGCGCCCCAAAATCCCAAGGGACACGTTTTGCACGGCACGGTGCTGCAGCGCATGAAGCGCTACGATGAAGCCATTGAAGCGTTTAATCAGGCCCTGGCCCTGTCGCCTAACGACCCCGACGCGCTCAATGGTCGAGGCGCCTCGCGCTTCAATGGAAAACAGGAATACCGCGAAGCATTAGCCGACTTTGAAAAAGCGATTGCTATCCAGCCTAATAACGGCATGGCATACCTCAACCGTTCGCGCTGCTTTTTCATGCTGGGCGATAAGGCTCGTGCCCGAGAAGATGCTGAAAAGGCCCGCAGCTTAGGCACACTTGTGCCTGAAGACTACTGGCAGATTATTCAATAAACATCAACCGCGCAGGCCAGCATACGCCCGCGCCTAATTAGGGCGTTGCCAAAGGCGTCTGTTGGTGTTCTTTGCGTTCTTTGCCTTCAAACGGAGCACCCTTTGTGCCTCTATTTTAAAAAACAACGCTCTTCTTATGCGAAACGGCCTCCTAACTGCTCTGCTGATCCTGTCTGCCAGCTGTGGCTTTGCCCAAGACCAGACCACTTACGAACCTAGCTGGACTTCTTTAGATAGCCGCCCTGTGCCAGAGTGGTGGCTCGATGCCAAATTTGGCATCTTCGTCCATTGGGGCGTCTATTCTGTGCCTGCCTATGCACCTGTAGGTCACTATGCCGAGTGGTACCAATATGCCTTACAAACCAATGCGCATGAGGGCAAAGTCCGGGACTTTCATGAAAAAAACTTCGATAAGCGCAGCTACTACGACCTGGCGCAAGACTTCCGCGCCACGCTCTTCGACCCGGCTGAGTGGGCCTCTCTCTTCGAAAGGTCGGGCGCTCGCTATGTTGTGCTGACCGCTAAACACCACGACGGCTTCTGCCTGTGGCCCAGCGCCGAAGCCGACCGCACGTGGGGCTTTCCGTGGAATGCCACCAGCATCGGGCCTCGACGCGACTTGGTGGGGGAGCTTTTCGAAGCCTTGCGCAAAACTTCGGTTAAGCCCGGCCTGTATTATTCGCTTTACGAGTGGTTCAATCCGCTGTGGAAGCAAGACCGCAATCGCTACGCTTTCGAACACGCCCTGCCCCAACTGCACGACCTCGTTACCCGCTACCAGCCCTGGGTGCTGTGGGCTGATGGTGATTGGGAGGAAACCCCCGAAACTTGGCGCTCCGCGCAGTTCTTAGCTTGGCTCTATAACCAAAGCCCTGTGCGCGACCGCATCGCTACCAACGACCGCTGGGGCAGCGGCACCCACTTCCAGCATGGCGGCTTCTACACGCCTGAATACCAGCCTGAGCTTGCCTTCGAACACCCCTGGGAAGAAAGTCGCGGCATGGGTTATTCATACGGTTATAACCGCGCGGAAAATGCAGCTGACTATAACTCTGTGCAGGCACTCATCCTGCACTTGATAGACAAGGTAGCTCGCGGCGGCAATTTCCTGCTCGACGTCGGACCTGACGCCTACGGCAAAATACCGCCCATCATGCAGGAGCGTTTACTGGAAATAGGCCGGTGGCTGGCCATCAATGGCGAGGCCATCTACGGCTCTCGTCGCTGGCGCGTTCCGTATCAGTGGAGCGCGGGCAGCCTTAACTACAAACACGACCCTGCTAAAGGCGACCTTATTCTCAAGCAAACACTCAACCCTGACCCGGGCTATGCCGCTAAGGAGCTCTTCTACACTTACAACCCGAAGACCAACAGTCTCTACATCCTGTTGCCGCGCTATCCCAGCGACGGGCGCGTGGTGCTGCGCGATGTACAGCTGCCCTACGGAGCCGATGTAACCTTGCTGGGCTCTAAAAGCCGGCCGCGCATCGAATTAAGTGGCAGCAACACCATCCTCAACCTGCCGCTCTACGACCCGAACGCCTTTGCTGCTCCCTATGCTTTCGTACTAAAGGTGGCTAACTATGGCGCCTTCGTCGGCCCTGTGAGCATCCGTGTGCAATACGACTCTACGTCGGTGCGGCCAGTAATTAGCTTGTCGTGCGCTACGCCGTCAGCAGCCATTCATTACACGACAGACGGTAGCGCACCCACGGAACTTTCACCGCGCTATGAGCGGCCTTTTACTCTGGAGGAGAGCGCGCTGGTGCGCGCGCGTGCCTTCCTGTATGGGCAACAGCCCAGCCGAGAAGACAGCCTGCGCGTGCGCGTGCCCGCATTTATGCCCGCCCTTTCCATGTATCGACAGCCACAGCGCGGGCTGGTGGCAGAAGTTGTCCAGCCGCCGGAATACACCGTATCGGGGCTGCTCTACGGCTCTATTTTGAAGCGAGGGGTGCTTGACGGCTTCGAACTCGACCCCAGTTGTCAGCAAGGCAAATGCGGCATGATTTGGAAAGGCTATTTTTACGCTCCACAAACGCGCGGCTATGAGTTTTTCCTCGAGTCGGACGACGGCTCGCGGCTGGACATTGACAACTTGACTATTGTGGACAACGACGGCGACCATGCCTTGCGCGAACGCAGCGGCGTAGCCTATCTGCAACAGGGATGGCACCAGCTGCGCCTGCTGTATTTCAACAGTGGCGGGCAGGCCGCTTTGCGCGTTGCCTATGCTCCTTTAGGGCGTTCCCGCGCGCCCATTCCGACCCAGCAACTCGGCCATTAAAGGCATATGACACCTTCGAATCATCACTGCGACGTGGCTGTGGTCGGCGGCGGCATTGTGGGGCTGGCCACGGCCTGGCAATGGCTCCAGCGGTGCCCCGACACGCGCGTCATCGTGCTGGAAAAGGAGCCACAGGTGGCCACTCACCAAAGCAGCCGCAACAGCGGCGTCATCCATAGCGGTATTTATTATCGCCCCGGTAGCCTGCGCGCTAAAAATTGCCGACGGGGCTACGACCTGTTGCTCAGCTTTTGCCAACAGCATGGGCTGCCTTATGAAATTTGCGGTAAAATCATCGTTGCCACCACTGCAGAGGAGCTCCCTCGCCTGGAAACCATTTACCAGCGCGGCTTAGCCAATGGGCTCACTGGCTTGCGCCACCTTGGGCCTGAAGAGACACGCGAGATAGAGCCTCATGTGCAGGCGGTAGGTGCCCTGTGGGTACCGCAGACGGGTATTACTGACTACGGCGCCATCGCCCGAAAGTTGGCCGAGCTGATTGAAAACGCCGGCGGCGTCATTCTGAGAGGTACCCGCGTGCAGCAGCTGCAGTCTTACGCAGAAGGCGTCCGCCTGCGAGCGGACTGCTGGGAAGGCAGTGCCCAGCGCGTGGTTACCTGCGCCGGGCTGTATGCTGACCGCGTAGCTCGTAGCAGTGGCCTCCAGCCCGAGGTGCGTATTTTGCCCTTTCGAGGTGAGTATTACGAGCTGGTGCCAGAGCGCACCCACCTCGTGCGCAACCTCATCTATCCGGTGCCCAACCCTCATTTTCCCTTCCTTGGCGTCCATTTTACGCGGAGCATAAACGGCGGTGTAGAGGCTGGCCCCAACGCCGTGCTGGCTTTTCGGCGCGAAGGCTACAACCGCTGGGATGTGCATGTGGGCGAACTGGCCGAAATATTAGCCTCTCCGGGCTTTCGGCGGCTGGCCTGGCGCTATTGGCGCGACGGCTGGGCTGAAATGCAGCGCTCCTTTTTCAAAAAGCACTTTGTCCGTGCCTTACAGCGCCTGGTGCCCGAATTGCGCGCTGAAGACGTGGTGCCCACCCGCAGCGGTGTGCGTGCCATGGCCTGCACCCCCCAAGGCGAACTGCACGACGATTTCCTGTTTGTGGAGACGCCGCGCATCCTTCACGTTTGCAATGCACCTAGCCCTGCCGCCACCGCGTCGCTGGCTATTGGCGAGACTATTGTGGAGCGCTTGCTGCAGCAGGAGCCATAGCGCACTATTTTGGCCACCTGTGACGAACATCAAGCTCGAAAACGGCCTTAGTCAGCCTTCCGCACGTCGCAATAACCTTATCTTGGCTCCACTTCTACGAAACATCTTGGTGGGTTCAATTAAACTTGTAAACATGAAACGCGAAACAATTTTGCTGGGTTTTTTAGGCGGTTTGGCCATCGGCGCCGCAGTGGGTATCCTATTTGCCCCCGATAAAGGGGAGCGCACGCGCGAACGCCTACGGCGGAAAGGAGAAGAGTACCTAGATGAGGCGCGCGAAAAACTGGACGACCTGGTCGAAGAAATGACTGAAAAGTTCGAAGAGATGGTGCGCGAAGTAACCCAAAGCACGCGCCGTGCGGCAGAAGACGCCGAAGAGGCTACGGGCAAAATTTAAAAGGCTTAAGGGCCTCGTGCGATTCGATCGCCCAACGCTGCATCTGTAAGGGCAAAGTAATTGTGTGGATTCGCTGAGCTGTGCAGGGCATAGCGGGGGGGAGTTTTTATGCCTTGGTTTAGCAAAACGCCAACGTCTTCCGGCATGTCGGAAGGCTGAAGATCAAAAAGGCGGAGGGTGAGTGTTTGACCGTCGCAGGCGATAAAAATGGCCGTCAGCAATGGGCCTCTGCCTTCAAGGTTTTCATCGAAGAAGTCGGCAAAAGGGAGATTTCTGAGCCGTTCTACGGCATTGAGCCAGTACTGCACGGAAGCCGAGAGCGGCTCCGTTCGCTTGCTGTCAATGACGCGCCAATCCAGGGAGTCGTCTTTTTCTAAAAAAACGCTGCTGTCGGCAGACCAGCGGATTTCCAACCGACAAAGGTTGGCCAAGGGGAAGCTCAACACTTGCCGATGGCGGAAGTCGTCCAGGGTCCTTTCAAAAGGCGTACGCAGGGCGCCAGAGGCGCGATAGATGCCCTTGTGCTGAGGGAAGCAGACGATGGTCTGCACGCCATCAGAGGCCGCTGTCTCGGGACCTATTTCCAGAACAAGCGGCGGCCGATGGTGTGCCGACACTTCGAGGCGCAGGAGCGAGGACAACCTCAGCGCAGCCATAGGGTCTTCTTCTGATAGCGGAGTTAAGGAGCGGGGCTGTGCCAATAGCCGTACCCAAGCCAGCGCCGTATCCATGGGCACAGGCACCGTACGACCGCCTTGCTCCGCCACCCAACCTGTGGCGGTGTGTTCCAGCAGAAAATCAGGCTGCCCGCGCCGGCGGATGTGGACGCGGTAAACCGCCTCCACAGGTGCTTTGAGCAACGGGCTTTGCACCGAAGTCTTGCAGCGCCAGGGGACATGCCGCAGCAACAGCCCAGACAACAGCACTATCAAAAAGATTAAGACTAAGTGCTTGTTTTTCATAGACTTGTGAGCGACTACTTTTTCCTCTTTCGGCGCTTTTCCAGCCACGCCTCCGCATCCTGAATCTCCTTCACTACGTCACGCCATTTGTCGGGGACGTCTTCACTGAGCCGCAGTGTTTCAGCGTACGTGTTGTCGTCTATTTCCAGGACAGCGATTTTTTTGCCAAGCAATTGCTCGACTTGCTCGAGAAGCGGCACTTCCTGCGGGCTGCAAAAAGCGATGGCTTGCCCCTTGCGCTCACCCCGTCCAGTGCGGCCGACGCGGTGCACATAATTCTCCGGGGTGTCGGGCAAGTCATAGTTGATGACAAAGTCCACGTCGGGGATGTCAATGCCTCGCGCGCTGACGTCTGTAGCGATAAGCGCGCGCACGGCGCCGGCGCGGAACTGCTCGAGGGTCTCCAGGCGGGCGCGCTGGTCTTGGGCGCCGTGGAGGCAACCAACGTGCAGCCCGACGCGCTCCATGGCCTTTTGCACGCGCTCGGCTCGCACGCGCGTGCGCACGAAGGCAAGCACTTTCGACGTCGGGTGTTCGCGCAGGAAGCGCTCGAGAAAAAAGCGCTTGTCATCCATAGCAATGAATGTCACAGCGTGCTGCACATTCTTCGACACCGGGTCTTGCGGCGATATTTGGATGCGTATGGCGCTGCTGCGCACGAGCGAGTACGCAAGGCGCTTGATCTCTTGATCTATTGTAGCCGAGAAGAACAGTGTCTGGCGGCGACGCGGCAAGCGTTTGAGGAGGTCCTGGATGTCTTGCAAAAAACCCAATCGGAGCATGTGATCGGCCTCGTCCACGGCCAAAATGTGCACGGCATCGAGTGTCACAAAGCCCTGGCTGTGCAGGTCGAACAGTCGGCCCGGTGTGGCCACGATGATATCCACGCCTTTAATCAGGCGAGCAATCTGCGGCTCTTGTTCTACCCCACCGAACAGGTCGAGCACGCGCACCCGTGTGTGACGGGTTAGCGCTCGAAAGACAGAAGCAATTTGCATGGCCAGCTCGCGTGTAGGCTCCAGCACCACACAGCGCACGCCTTCCGACCGGGCCGAGCGCTTGGCCGTGTGAAGCCGATGCACAATGGGTATGGCAAAAGCGGCTGTTTTGCCTGTACCCGTCTGAGCGACAGCCAGCACATCTTCACCCTTGAGGATGTGTGGAATGGCTTTGTACTGGATGTCGGTCGGTCGGCGCCAGCCCAACTCAGCCAGGTTTTGTTTTATCTCGTCGGCTATCGGATATTGCTCGAAACGCATAGGTATAGTTCGTTAGGAATGGTTGGGCGTTACTTGTTTCGGCGCAAGAGCGCTGTGTAAAATCCATCGAAGCCCTCGTCTTGTGGCCAGAGGGTTCGCTCGGCGAGGAGTTCAAAAGCAGCGCCCGTTGGCGAATCGAGGAAGGTACGCACTTGTTCCTCATTTTCGACAGGCAAAAGGCTACACGTGGCATACACCACCAGGCCACCCGGCTTAACGATGCGGGTGTACTGCTGGAGGATGTGCTGCTGTGTTTGCCTAATTTCCTCTAAAAACGCCGGCGACAGTTTCCATTTGCTGTCCGGATTGCGGCGCAAAACACCCAAGCCTGTGCAAGGCACATCGAGAAGGAGGCGGTCAGCGGACTCGTAGAGTCGTTTGATGACCTTACTGTTCTCAATAGTTCGCGTCTCGATGTTGTGGGCACCAGCGCGGCGAGCGCGTTTGCGCAGCTCATCCAGTTTCCAGGGCAATGTGTCCAAAGCAACAATAGAGCCCTTGCCTTGCATTAGGGCTGCTAAGTGCAGCGTCTTTCCGCCGCCGCCGGCACAGGC
>Ga0101944_10002271_pt1 | contig 32157 bp, 17 predicted proteins | sample DewCreD2012metaG_FD_75245 | JGI IMG/M metagenome (GOLD analysis project Ga0101944, IMG submission 75245) | Hot spring sediment bacterial and archeal communities from British Columbia, Canada, to study Microbial Dark Matter (Phase II) - Dewar... ... | reverse complement strand
CGTCCTGCACCGTCACCGTAGCCGTGCAGGTGGCCGTGTTGCCGTTGCCGTCGTCAACCGTCAGCGTCACCGTATTTGAGCCGAGATTAACGCAGGTGAAAGCGCTGGGCGAAACGCTCGCCGGGTTGACCGTGCCGCAGTTGTCCGTGCCGCTGGCAAAGACGCTGGCCGGCGCAAGGCTGGCATTACCCGAGCCGTCGAGGCTGACCGTAACGTCCTGGCACGTGGCCGAGGGCGGCAGGTTGTCATCCACCGTCACCGTCCAGGGCACAATGCGATCGCAGCTACCGGCATTGATTTTCACGTATAAATCATAGGAAGTATCATCGGCGAGCGGAGGTGAGGGCGTAAAGGTATTTGTCGCCACGGAGTAGGTGCCAGCAGACGTTGTTGCACCGGCATCGGTGAACACGCCCACGATGGTAAAGTCCACCGGGCTGCCCAGCCCAAAAGCCGGGCCGACGCTTTGGCAATTGCCGGATGAGGTGGGCGCTATGATAATTTCGTTGTTCGTCACGTTGGGTATCGGATTGCCCTGCGGGTAGGCGATGATGCCGTTGTTGGTCAGCGTTGTGTTGCTGTGCGCGTTGGTAGTACCCACCAGCATTAGACCGCTGTTGGTAAAGGTATTGTTGTTAAACAGCGGAGCATATTGGTAGATTTCGGCACAGGCGTTGTTTTGGAAGGTGGCTTCGTTCCAAAGCCCGTAGTCGCCCACGCTACTCGTAGCGCCAATGGTGATTTGGGCCGCATTGGTGAACGTGCCTGAAAGGTTCCCTAGTCCAATGTCAGAAGAGCGGTCGATACGAATGTGGCCGCCGCTGTTGTTTTGGAAGGTGGCGTAGTTCAAAAGCCCGTAGTCGCCCACGCTACTCGTAGCGCCGATGGTGATCTCGGCCGCATTGGTGAACGTGCCTGAAAAAAAGTTGTACAGTCCAATGTTAGAAGAGCGGTCGATACGAATGTGGCCGCCGCTGTTGTTTTGGAAGGTGGCGTCGTTCAAAAGCCCGAAGAAGCCCACGCTACTCGTAGAGCCAATGGTGATTTGGGCCGCATTAGTGAACGTACCTAAGTTGTACAGTCCAATGTCAGAAGAGCGGTCGATACGAATGTCGCCGCCGCTGTTGTTTTGGAAGGTGGCGTCGTTCTCAAGCCCGTAGTCGCCCACGCTACTCGTAGCGCCGATGGTGATCTCGGCCGCATTGGTGAACGTGCCTGAAACGTTCCTCAGTCCACTGTTAGAAGAGCGGTCGATACGAATGTGGCCGCCGCTGTTGTTTTGGAAGGTGGCTTCGTTCAAAAGCCCATAGTCGCCCACGCTACTCGTAGCGCCGAGTACCAACTGCCCGCTGTTAGCTACTGTGCCCTGGTTGCGGAAACCAGCAGTGAAGATGCTATAACTAAAAAAGCCATTGATGGTCAGGCTGCCTGTGTTTTGTATGGTCAGCGAGCCACCGGTTTGCACATGTACGGAGTTGGCTACGGCCGCTGTGCCGGCTAATATCACCGGGGCGTTGGCCGCTGAAGGGATGACGACATGATTGCTTGATGAAGGCACACATAGAGCATCCCAGTTGCACGGATTGTCCCAGTTGCTGTCTGCGGCGCCGGTCCAAGTCAGAGGACCCGTGGCTGGACAAGTCGGAAGTGACACGGTGGTTGAAGCGCATGTCCCCGGTGTTACGCATCCTCCCTCACCACGCACGTAATAAGTGGTTGTCATCGTTGGGCTTACAGTGATAGATGTGCCGGTGCCGACTGGAGTGCCGCCGCAAGAGCCGCTGTACCAATGCCACTGAGTAGCGTTGTTCAGCGTGCCGGTTACGCTCAAGGTGCTGGAGCCACCAGGGCAGATGGTGCTTGGTGTAGCCGACACCGAGGCGATGACCGGGTCCACGCATAGCGCCGTCAAGGAGAAATCGTCAACAGCTAGGCCGTGGTCGTTGCCTGTGGCATCGGCTCCTCTCCAGCGAATCCAGAACGTGGCGCCGGGTGCTATACTTAGACCCGTAATGGTGGCGGACTTTGTCGTCCGGTTGCTCGCAGCATTGCCATCCAGTGCACCAGCGGAGGCACTCTGAACAGGAGCGATGAAGCTGAGAGCAGCAAATGTGGTGTAAGTGCCGGTGTTTATTCCCGTAGCGGTGGTGCTGTACTGAAAAGAGAGCGAGTCGTTGTTGGTGGAGCCGCCGTTTCGCCATTGCTCCCCCACGTAGGTAATGGAAAGCGCGCGGATGGTTTGGCCGGTGTTGTTTTGAAATTGAGCGCCGAGGAACACTGGTGTCAAAGTGCCAGAGGAGAGCTCTCCAAAAGCGCGCTCGGTGTCAGTCCCCGTTCCGAAGCTGTAGGTGTTGCCCGTGTTGCCGCTGCCGTCTCCAGCAGCGTAAGTGGTATTGGCATTGCTGCCTAACTCCAGAAAGGCCCACCCTGCCGGCACGGTGCTGCTGGTGCCGCTATTGGCCAGGGTGTTGAAGTCCTGGGTATAGGCAGAGCCGAAGGTAGTGATGGAAATTTGCCCATAGGCTGTGGGCGCAAGAAGTAGGAAAGCGGCCCAAGCGACCAGCAAAGTCGCTGCATGTCCTAAAAATAGCGTAAGGTAAGCAGAACGCTTAAGAATGCGATGGTTTAGAGTGACAAGAAAAAACAAAAAGGGCTCGGAAATTTGCCTGGCGCATCGGCGCGGTTGGGATTGCCGGGAGGGTAAGTAATCAGCCTTGAGAAAGGGGAAATTTTGATAGGGGCGATTAAAGACGGCGAAAAGTAGATTGATGGGGGCATATCGCGGCACAAAGGAGATAAAATATTGGTAAAATTTTTCGTTTTGCGGGCGGGTGTTTTTGTACGGAAGCGTTTACTCGTGCTTTTTATCTAAGAAGAGTCTCACTGGACGCCGTTTGTGCCCGTACTTTGCCGCTCGTTTACTGCCCACAGTTATGAAGCACTTCTGGCTGCGCTCCTTTACTTGGCCTTTGCTCCTGTTCTTTGCTATCCATACGGATGGTGCTTTGGTGCGTTGGACCAACGGCACAGAGCACGATTTTGGCGAGCTGCGCTTGGGTCGCACCGCTGTGCACCGCTTCGTTTTTGAAAACACCACCTCCGAACCCATTGTGCTGCAGACGGTACGCACCGAATGCGGCTGCACCGTTGCCGATTGGTCAGAAGAGCCTATTCGTCCTCAGCAGAAGAGCGAAGTGGTCATCGAGTTTCACGCCGACCAAAGTGGTTATTTTCGGAAGAAAATCAAGGTCTATTTTGATCGCCAGCGGCGCGCCGAGCTGTTGTGGATATCTGGCACCGTGCAATAATTAGTAGGGTAGGGCGTAGCCTTTGGCATTGCTCCGGTGCCTTAGGGTCGACTCCGAACGTGTGCCGTGTATGCTGCTGTTGCACGCTGGAAAAGCCAAAACAGGCAACCGCCCGCCATAGCTTGGCGTCAATGCGCAGTTGTCGCCCCTAGCTAAATAAAACACCACCAACTAAAAGTCTATTCTACCTGCTTTCTGAAAATGACGAAGAGGACCCTCCTGCTTTCGATGGTTTTGGGTGTTTCCCTGTTCTCTCTGTACGCCTTTACGCGTCCCGAAAGACCTACCAGCGGCAGCGCACTTGCCCGCACCTGGCTGCGAAGCCTCTACTATGCCCGCTTAGCGGAGCGCGGCGATACGCTTCCGCCACTGAGCGATCGCCAGGATAACTTCATGAACGCCTCGAAGCGGAATCCAGTGGACCTTCAAGACCCTAAAGTCATTGAAAAACAGGTGGAATATGACCCTATCACCGATCGCTACATTGTTATTGAGAAAATTGGAGAAGACTACTTCCGCACCCCTTCCTACATGACCTTTGAAGAATATCTCCGCTGGCGAGACCGCCAACAACGGGAGGAACACTTCAACCGCATGTTAGGGGTCAGCACGCCGGGTAGCCGCAAAGCCAGCGCGGAAGATCCCGCGGCCAAATTCGACGTCAAGACGAGCCTGGTAGAGCGCCTTTTTGGCGGAACTAATGTGGACATTAAACCGCAGGGCAACATCAACCTGCGCTTTGGATACAACTATCAGAAGGTACAGAACCCCATTCTCACCCTAAGGCAGCAACGCATTGGCAATTTTGACTTCGACATGGACATCAACATGAGCGCGTCCGGTCAGGTCGGAGAGAAGCTGAAGATCAACTTCAACTTCAACAATCGCGCGGTGTTCGACTTTGATAACCAGATGAAAATCCACTATGACCCCAAGGGATTTTCGGAGGACGAAATCCTGCAGAACATCGAAGCGGGTAACGTGTCGCTGCCGCTGCGCTCTAATCTAATTCAAGGCGCGCAGAACCTGTTCGGCTTCAAAACCGGCATGAAGTTCGGGCACCTCAATGTTACCCTATTGGCCGCACAACAGCGCTCGCGCCAGAATAACTTGACGCTCCAAGGCGGTTCGCAGGTGCAGCAATTCACTAAGCCCGTGGACGAGTACGACGAGAACCGCCACTTTCTCATTAGCCACTGGAACCGCGAACAATTTGAGCCGGCGCTTTCGTGTTTGCCAGTACCGCAGTCGCTGTTCAACATCACTCGTATGGAAGTGTGGCTGACCAACGTCACGAGAGTGCCCGATAACACGCGCGATATCGTGGCCCTCATGGACTTGGGCGAACCCTTTCCCTATCTGGATGGCTCCGAACCTGACCGGCCTAATTTTGCGCTTCCCGCACCGCCAGCGCGCGACATCAAAGGCCAGCCCTTGCCTACCAACGAAAACAACCGCCTCTATTCGGAAATCCTTAACCTCGTGGCGCAAGACTCCACAGTCCGCTTCTCGGAAAAGATTGTAGGACGCTTGAGAACAGACCTCGGGCTGCAACAGGTGCGCGATTTCGAAAAAGTGCGCGGCCGCTTGCTCTCGCCTAGTGAATACACCTACAACGAGCAATTGGGCTTTCTGAGCATCAACGTCAATGTGCAGCCCGACCAAGTCGTTGCTATTGCGGTCGAGTACACCTACAACGGCCAGCCGTATAAAATCGGCGAGTTCAGCAGCGAGGTGCCCAACACCGATACGTTTAGCCAGAATGTGCTCTTCCTGAAAATGCTCAAGAGCACGACGGCCAACGTACGCTATCCAATTTGGGATTTGATGATGAAAAACGTGTACTCCATTGGCTCGGTCAATGTGGACCCGCAGGAGTTCCGCTTCGACATCTTCTACGAAGACCCCGGCAAGGGCCAAAAGCGCTTTTTGAATGCCGACGACATTCCGCCGGGAGTGGCCAATGTGCCCTTGCTCCAGTTGTTCAAAATGGACAGCCTCAACTTGCAGGGCGACCCCGGCCCGGATGGTATCTTCGACTTTGTGCCGGGGCTGACCATCAACCTACGCAATGGGCGCGTGATGTTCCCTGTACTTGAACCGTTTGGCTCGCACTTAGCCCGAAAATTAGAAGCTGCCGGTGCCTCGCCAGATGTCATCAAGAAATACGCCTATCCGCAACTGTACGACTCCACCCTCTTTCGCGCGCGCGAGTTTCAGCAGCTTAACCGCTTTATGCTGCGCGGCTCGTATAAATCGTCCACTTCTTCGGAGATTTCGCTTGGCACGTTCAATTTGCCGCGCGGCTCTGTGCGCGTGAGCGCAGGCGGGCGGCAGCTCATTGAAGGGCAAGACTATGTGGTGGACTACAACATCGGCCGGGTGCGTATCCTCAACGAAGCCATCTTGCAGTCGGGTCAGCCCGTTAGCGTCAGCTTTGAGGACAACGCGCTGTTTAGCTTCCAAAACCGCTCCATGTTCGGCGCTCGTTTCGATTACACCATCGGCAAGGATATCAATATCGGAGCGACGTACATGAACTTGTTCGAGCGCCCTCTCATTCAGAAGGTGAACTTTGGCGACGACCCCATCAACAACCGCATGTACGGCCTCGACCTGAACCTTTCCAAAGAAGCGCCCTGGATAACCCGGCTCATTGATAAAATCCCGCTCATTGATACGAAGGCGCCTTCCACCATCACCGCACAGGCGGAGGTGGCGCTGCTGCAACCGGGTCACAACCGCGCCATCAACGTAGGAGAAGACCGCGGCGGTGTAGTTTATATTGATGACTTTGAAGGTAGCACCGCCAACTTGCCATTGGCCAACCCGGCCAACAGCTGGGTCATTGCTTCCGTGCCGCAAGGCGACCTGTCGCTGTTTCCGGAAGCTGACCTGACTGATAACTTGGCCTTAGGCGCTAACCGCGCCCGCCTGTCGTGGTACATCGCCGACCCCAGCGCGCGCGACCCTGTAGACGGCACCAACCCATACACCCGTATCATTCAATTCCAAGATATCTTCCCTAATCGAAATCTTACCCCCTTGGAAGTGTCGGCCTTGCGCCCGTTGGATGTAACTATTTTCCCTCGCGAGCGAGGCCCGTACAACTTTGAGCTGCCCGATGGTTACCCGGGCTTTTCTAAGGGCTTGACGGTGTCTGGCGAACTGGATGAGCCCGAAACGCGCTGGGCAGGCTTTATGCGCGGCCTGTTCACCGTGGATTTCGAGGCGGCCAACATCGAATTCATTGAGTTCTGGATGCTCAACCCCTATATGGACAAAGGCGACGGCACCAACATCTCCAAGGACGGAGACATGTACATTGACTTAGGCAATATTTCAGAAGACATTATGCGCGATGGGCGCCAGTTCTTCGAGAATGCTTTGCCTACTGGCGCTGGCACGGGCAGCACTGCTAACTCCCAATGGGGCCGGGTACCGGTGTTACCTCCGGTAGTGAATGCTTTCGATAATGACCCCGCTAAGCGCCCGCTGCAGGATTTGGGGCTGGACGGCCTGGACGACGAGGGCGAGCGCTCGTTCTTTTCCGATTGGCTCAACATCATCCAAAACTCGGCCTTGTCGCCCAATGCTAAAGCCGCCATTTTGGCTGACCCGTCCAACGACAATTTCCGCTTCTTCCGCGACCAGGATTACGAGCAGACCCGCCCCGGCCTGTTGGAACGCTACAAGCATTTCAACAGCCAACAAGGCAACTCACCGGTCAACGAGACGGTCAACCTCAACCCCTCTTCCACCAACTTCCCTGATGCCGAAGACCTCAACCGCGATAACTCACTGAACGAAACCGAAGCCTACTTCCGCTATAAAATTCCGCTCAAGAAACGCCTAGTTACTTTTAACGACGGTGTACAAATGGAGGTCATCGACACGGAGCACCCCGAACTGCGCGACCTCATCACCGACACGGTGGTCTTCGACCGCGATGGGGCCCGCTTCGTTTGGTACCGCTTTAAGTTGCCGCTTGACCACCCCCGTCGCCAGACGATTAACGGCATCCAGGATTTTCGCTCTATCCGGTTCGTGCGCATGTTCTGGAAGGGCTTTACGGAACGCACCACCTTCCGCTTTGCGACGCTCGAGCTGGGCCGCAACCAATGGCGTCGCTATACGCTGCCCTTGCCTAATGTGGACGGTGACCAACCCGGCATTTGCGATGTAGGGCCCCCCAACAACTTCGATGTGAACGCCGTCAGCATAGAGCAAAACGCGGCGCGCACTCCGTTCAACTACACCATACCGCCGGGTATTTCGCGCCAGCAGTCGGTAGGGGCCTTTCCCGATATCTTGCAAAACGAGCAGGCGCTCTCTATGAGCATGTGCAGTTTGGCTTTCTGCGACGCTCGCGCGGTTTTCAAGATACTAAACATGGACCTGCGGCAATTTGACCGCCTCAAGATGTTCGTGCATGCCGAAGGGCGCGGCGGCGACCAACTGGACAGCACGCATTTGAGCGTTTTTGTTCGCTTGGGTTCCGATTTTGTGAGCAACTACTACGAGTACGAAATACCCCTGACGCCCTCCGACCAAACGCGCTTAAATGGCAACCCGGAAAGCCGGGAGTATAAACTCGAGGTATGGCGCCCGGAGAACAACTTCAACGTGCCGTTGCGCCTGCTGACAGAAGTTAAAAAACAGCGAAACGCTGACCTTAACTGGGACCTCAGCCGCCCCTTTATCAGCACCGACCCCGACGAGCCTCGCGCACGTGTCAAGGTGGTGGGCAACCCCAACCTCGGCTATGTGCGCGGCGTCATGGTGGGCGTGCGCAATGTGGACCCCATGCAAAACCTGCACTGTGCCGAGGTGTGGATTAATGAACTTCGCCTCAATGGCTTCAATGAGCAAGTAGCTTACGCTGGCCAGGCGCGCGTGGACATCAAGCTGGCCGACCTGGGCAACGTCTCCCTTTCTGGGCGTTACACCAGTATCGGCTGGGGCAGCATGGAGCAAAAACTCGTCCAGCGTCAGCGCGAAGAAGTGGCGCAGTACGACGTGTCCGCCAACATCGAGTTGGGTAAGTTCTTCCCTAAAGACTTCGGTCTGCGTCTGCCTTTTTATGTGCAATACTCCAATGTGACGCGTACGCCAGAGTTCGACCCGTACGATTTGGACATTAAGTTGCGCGAAAAGCTGCGCGAAGAGGAAAACCTCGTCAAGCGCGATAGCATTCGGCGCTCAGCCCAGGACGTCACCGTGGTTCGCGGATACAACTTCACCAACGTGCGCAAAGACCACGTAGGCACGCCGCGTAAGGTGCGCCTGCCGTGGCATATCGAAAACTTTAGCCTCACCTATGCTTTCAACCAGGAGCGTCGCCGAACGCCGTTTATTGAGTTTGATGAGATCAACCGCTACAAAGGCGCTCTCGACTGGCAATATGCCACCGGCTTGAAGCCCATTCAGCCCTTTAAAAAGTTGATTAAGAACGATAAATACTTCAAATGGCTAACTGAGTTTAATTTCAATCCGCTGCCCAATACGTACAGTTTCAACACCACCCTGGAGCGTGTGCGACAGGTGACTACCTATCGCTTTGCCGGCGAAGACCCCGCCCTCAATACCTACTTCAACCGCCGCTTTACGTGGGACCGCAACTATGACCTGGGCTGGGAGATTGCGCGGAACTTGCGCTTCAATTTCAACGCCCAAATGCGCAGCTTGATAGATGAGCCGCAACCCTTCGTTAACGGAGAAATTGTTACGCCTCAAGAACGCCGTGACTCCATTCTCAAGAACCTGCAGCGATTAGGGCGTCCGAAGAACTATACCCACAATTTTGGCCTCAACTATACGCTGCCTTTCAAATATTTGCCCCTCCTGGATTGGATTACGGTAAAAGCTTCCTACACTGGCGGCTACACTTGGACAGCCCAATCGCTCAAACTGCAGTTCATGGGTGATGTGCCGCCGGCTTATGCCAACGAGGTCAACCTGCGCTCGCTGGGTCACGTCATCCAAAATCAGAGCGTGCGCCAGATAAACGGCGATTTGAATTTTGAAGGGCTCTACAACAAAAGCAAATACCTGGCGAAAATTAACAGCCCGCAACGCCCGGGCGGCATGCCTGGAGGCCCCTCGGTGCCGGGCGGCCGGGGCAATCCGCTCAACCGAAACATGCCCGGCGGCTTTGACCTACCTGGAGGGATGGATGTGCCTTCCTTCCCCGGCGGCAGTGGGTCGCTTCCTGGCCGCGATCTAGGCCGTGGGAAAGCGCCAGGCGCCCCCGGTGGTGGCAAACCCGGTGAGCCCGCAGCACCCGCAACGGGCGATGGCAAAGCCGACAAAAAAGATAAGAAAAGCAAAAAGGAAAAGCGCCGAAAGGGCCAGGAGCGTCAGCCGTCCATGGCCGAGCGCATTGCCCTCCGCCCGTTGATGCTGGTGCGTAAAGCCCGCTTTACTTACAGCGAAAATTACAGCACTATTGTGCCCGGCTTTACACCAGATACTCGCCTTATGGGGCTGAGCCAAGGCTTCGATGCTCCCGGCTGGGCATTTGTCGCCGGTGTGCAGCCCAACACAGAATGGCTCTACCAAGCTGCCAGCAAAGGCTGGATAACCCAGCGCCCCGAACTCAACCAGCAGGTAACGCGCAACTACGCGCAGAACTTCGACGCCGCAGTGACAGTAGAACCCTTCCGCGATTTCCGCCTCGAAATCACGGCATCGCGCCAATATGCGCGCAATAACACGGAACTGTTCAAAGACCAGAGCTTCATCCTGCACCCCGACTCGACCGATTACCAGTCGCGCGCATATCGGGACTTTGGCAGCTTCACGGTGTCCTACTTGGCCCTTAACACCCTCTTTGAGAGGGACATCAATGGCCTCTTCGCTCGATACGAAAGTTACCGCTCGATTATCTCTGATCGCTTAGCCCAAACTGCGGGCAACGTCGAACAACACGCTAAAGACGGCCCGGCTTATCGAAGAGGCTACGGCAAAATCCAGCAGGAAGTGCTCATCCCCTCGTTCATCGCTGCTTACACTGACAAAGACCCAAACACGGTAAACCTGGACATCTTCCGAACGCTGCCAGCGCCTAACTGGAGGCTCAATTACAACGGCTTGAGCAAACTCAAGCCGTTCGACAAGGTCTTTGCCAATGTGCAAATCACGCATGGCTACCGCACTACCATGACCGTTAACTCCTTCAACACAGATATCTTCTTTGACCAGAACAACCCTTACCAACTGGATACCATCAGCTTCAACTACATCGCCCGGTATGAAATACCGCAAGTGGTCATTAACGAGCAGTTCTCGCCACTACTGGGCATAGACATCCGCCTAAAGAACGACATGACCTTCAAACTGGACTACAAAAAGAGTCGCATGTTGGCCATGTCGTTTGTGGATTACCAATTGGCCGAAACGCAATCTACGGGCTTTACTATCGGTTTCGGCTACCGCATGCGCAATGTAAACATTGGCTTCCTGACCGGCCAGAAGAAGCCTAAAAGCCGCGGACGAAAACCCGCGCCCGGCTCTGCACCCACACCACCACCCTCACCCGGGCCGTTTGGCGGTGGCCAGCAGGCCAACGATATGACGTTCAAATTCGACCTCGACTTCCGCGACGATGTTACCTTGAATCACCGCCTGGATCAGCTCGATGAGGCCGTGCCTACCCGCGGCGCGCAAATTATCAGCATAAACCCATCGGTGGACTACGCCCTCAACCGACGTCTGACCTTGCGACTATTTGCCGACTATCGCCGAACTGTGCCTAAGACCTCGCAGTCTTTCCCTATTACTACTCTGAACACCGGTGTCATGGTGCGGTTCTCACTTAATTGAAGACACTCCGCTCCTGAAGTACGGTGCAGTGTTTCTCTTTCGCTTCAGGAGCGCGCTATCTCTGTAGTCGGATAGTTTTTTAAAGAAAAAATACTTTCTTTTAGACTTAACGCTTCGTGCCTACAAACAGAAAGTAGCGCCACAGACCGCCATAGGCGCTGCACACTTCGCAAAACTGCGGCTCAAAATGGCGTTCTAACAACGGGAGTAAATGGCCGTCCATGCGCACGTGGTTGATGCCCATCCATCGGCGAAACCAGGTAAAAGGCGTGTCGTGAAAATCCACCACCGCAATGCTGCCGCCAGGCTTCAAGTCGTCGTGTGCTTGCTCAATGGCCTCCTCAAAGCCAGGGTTAAACATGGTCAAAGAGTAAGAAAACAGCACGACATCCGCAGGCTCTTTGAGCCGGTCGGCGCCTTTGCCGTAGTTTTTTCTTATCAGAAAGACACGCAGGGTGTAGCGGTGCAGAGCGCGAAAAGCCTTATCTAACATGTGGTTAGATACATCCACACCTACCAGTTGCCAATCGGCGTGTTGGCGTGCTAAACGCTTGAGGTTGAGACCGGTGCCACAGCCGATTTCCGCTAATCGAAGAGCAGGTTTCTGCGGCAGCAGCTGGAGCAGCCGCCGGCGTCCGAAGAGGAACACCCAGCGCGTAGCGTCGTAAATGCGAGCGTGCCAGCGATAGTATCGCTGCATGGTTTCCGGCTGCGAGGCCACTTCTTTGGCGAGGCTCATGATTATTTGATGATTTGGCCTGTCCAAGTGCTGGCATAGGTGCCTACGCGGTCCTTAGCCTGCGCCTGGGCGGCGGCGTTGAGGTCAAACATTACCCTTTCTCGGACAAAATCCGGCAGAAAATCTACCTCGCGAGCGGCTGAGCGCAGCAGTACGCGCGCGCCGGGAGCGGCATTTTCCAAGATTAGGTGCCACTCTTCTGCTAATGCCGGCTGCAGTGCGGGCGCTTGTGCCATCCAGTCCTGGTGGTCAAGTAGGATAAAGTGGGTGTAGCGTCCCGGGTGTTGGTGCAAGAAACTACTCAGCGTAGAGGTGTGCGTGTGCACGCGTTCACTGCGGGTGCGGAGCGTGTCGAAATAGACCGGTTGCAAATAGTTTGGGCAACAATCGGCAGTGTAGTGGCCGTAGAAATAGAGCTTCCAAAAGTAGTTGTCCTGAATAGGGAGGTCGCGCAGCACCCGCCGCAAGCACTCCAAAAAGTAGCCCACCAACCCGTTGCTATAGCTGGTAGCAGCCATAGCTTGCTGGCTTTTGGGCACGCCCAGCATGCTCTGAAAGACATGCTGGCGCAGTAACCACGTCAGTAGCGGAGTAAAAAACTTGGGCTCCAGTCGGTCATAGTGCCAGGCTTGTTCTTCTAAGGTTTGGGCAGCAAACAATCCTTGGGCTGCTGTCCAAGCAGACGGATGTGCTCGCAGCCATTGGTGTACCAGCCACGCTGCCATGCCGCTGCTGCCGTGCCAGTAAAAAGAGCGCCGCAGACCTTTGCCCAAAAAGGTATGGATGAAACGCGACCACCACTGACGCGCAAACGGCTCAGACAGGCGCGGCAGCACGCAGTCGTAGAAGATCTCGATAGCGTCCGATGCCCGGCCTTTTCCGAAAAAGCGAAACAGCACGGCGTGGTCTGCTCCTTGCAACAAAGCTATTTTGAACTGAAGCAGCGCATTTTGCCGCGGGTTTACGTCCACACAGTAGATGGCTTCCACATCGTCGAGCAAGTAGTCTAAGGCATTGCAGCCCGCGCTCGTTAGCATGACCACTCGACTATCGCGTTGAAGATGAAGCAGTTGGCGGTCGCAGCGAGGGTCTTCCCAACAGGTATTATATACCAGATGGTTGCTGTGTATTTGGCGAAAGATGCGTTCGTTCAGTGCGTGCAAAAGGCCCATGGTCTCGTTTTCACGAGTAACAAAAGTAGCAGGCCGCCCTCGGCCGACAGGGTTAGGCTGTGTTATTTTTAGATTAAGACCGCTGCAGCCTTTTCAGGCATTAGTCTACGGCGAAGCAGGACGCAATGCGCGCACTCGCAACCGAAGGGTGCCCTGTGCCTGAAAATGGTCTTCTTCAATGCTGAAAGCCAGGTCGAAGGGGCGGTACCGGAGCTCTTCAAAGCGTTGGCCCAATTCGAAGCCGATACCGGTGAGAACAGGGCCGTCTCCCTGCTGGACCGACAGTTGCACATGGCCCACGTGCAACACGCGGCTATGGCCAGTGTCGCGCACTTTTTTGGCCAGAAAAATAGGAGTCATGTTGCTTGGCCCAAAGGGGGCAAACTGCCGCAGTGTGCGCCAAAAGGCAGGCGTAATCTCAGCCAAAGGCAATTCGGCCGACAGCGTCAGCACAGGCTGTTGCGCCTCAGTGGGCAGCAGTTGTTGCACTACTGCTTCGAAACACTCCGCAAAGGCAGGCACCTGCTCAGCAGGCAGCTGGACGCCCGCGGCATACGAGTGTCCGCCAAAAGACGCAAGCAAGTGTTGGCAGCGCTGCAGCGCTGTGTGCAGGTCGAAGCCGGGCACCGAGCGCCCGGAGCCGACAGCGGTTGTGCCTTTTAGGGTAAGTACAATAGCCGGTTTGTGAAACTCTTCGACCATTCGGCTAGCCACGATACCCGCGATGCTCAGGGGGCAAGAGGGGTCGAGCAAGACAATGCTTTTGCGTTGGGCAAAGCCAGCCGAAGCTTTTAGTTTTTTCACCGCTGCGCGAGTGGTTGAGCGCTCGAGGAGCTGGCGTTGGCGGTTGAGCTTGACTAACTGGTTTGCCTTTTCCAGGGCGCTCCTCCGGTCTTCCGACAACAACAAGCGCACGGCATCGCGGGCGTCGCCCATGCGCCCGGCAGCGTTGATGAGCGGGCCAATACCAAAGACTAAGTCTCGCACGCTCAAGGGCGGAGAACACCGGCTTTTTTGCACCAGCGCCCACACACCCGTGCGTGCGCGGCGCTCTATGCGGCCTATGCCGGCGTGCGCAAAGACGCGGTTTTCGCCCGTCAGCGGCACCAGGTCGCAGCAGGTGCTGAGGGCGACCAGGTCGAGCAAATCTTCCAGCTCCTCAGCGGGTGTCCCTTGCGTCAGGGCGACGCCTTGGGCCAACTTGAAGGCTACTCCGCAGCCACTTAAGCCCTTGTTGGGATAGGAGCAGTCGGGACGGCGCGGGTTGAGTACAGCTACTGCCGGGGGGAGCTCACCCTCCGGCAGATGGTGGTCGCAAACGATGACGTCTATGCCGGCAGCCTTAGCGGCGGCAATGGGCGCATGCGCTTGAATACCACAATCCACAGCTACTATCAGCGACGCTCCACTCTGGCGCGCGTAGTCAATACCAGCCATGCTAACGCCGTAGCCCTCGCGCTCCCGATGAGGCAAGTAATAATCGAGATGGGGGTGGAAGCGGGCTAAAAAGGCGTAGAGCAAGGCTACACCTGTAGTGCCGTCCACATCATAATCGCCATAGAGTAGGATGCGTTCGCCGCGTTCTACGGCTTGGCTCAACCGCGTCACGGCTTGCTCCATGTCTCTCATTTCGAAAGGGTGGTGCAACTGTTGTAGGGACGGGCGGAAAAAACGCTTGGCCTCCTCAAAAGTGCGTACCCCGCGCTGGGCCAATATTCGACAAAGCACAGGGTGAATACCCAGTACCTGTTGCAGATGATTTGCCACTGCCTCATCGGTGTGGGCCAACTGCCAGCGCGGCTCTACCATAACACAGACCGGCGAAGGAGCGCCGTTTTCCGCCAGCAAGTTAAGGCGTTACTTAATCACGCGCACCTTCATCCAGACGTCTTTCTTAGGCCGGTCAGCAGTGCCCGTTTCTACGGCAGCAATTTTGTCAATGACTTCCAAACCGTCTATTACGCGGCCAAACACCGTGTACTCTCGGTCGAGGTGTGGCGTACCCCCCATTTTTCGGTAGGCTTCGCGTTGCTCCGGTGTATAACGGAAGTTGCGCATCATTTCAATTTGGTTCAGCTGTCCTTCGTCTACAGGAACTCCCTGTACAATGTAAAATTGCGAACCACTCGACTCTTTTTTAGGATTGTTGGTGCGGGCGGCAGCAATGGCGCCTTTAACGTGGATTAGGGTATCCACAAACTCGGCCGGTATCTGGTAGCCCGGTCCGCCGATGCCCAGCATTTGTCCGGGCGGCGCATTGCGCGACTGTGGGTCACCTCCCTGGATCATAAAGCCGCGAATAACGCGATGGAACAGCAGACCCTCATAAAAGCCTTCTTCGGCTAGCTTCAAAAAGTTGTCGCGGTGTTTGGGCGTGCTGGCAAACAGCTCAGCCAGCATGGTGCCGTATTCGGTCTCGATTTCAACCAGGCAGCGATCAGGGGCTTTGACTTGGATAATTTTTTCCATGCTTTTGCTCTTTTTGCCTTGGCGGGCGGTGAGTTTGACTTTGTAATTGCCCGAGTGCTTGTACACATGCGTTGGGTTAGCTTCGGCGGATGTGGTGCCATCGCCAAAATCCCACTCGTACGTCTCGGCGGCTACGGACTGATTGGTAAAAGTGACTTTGGCCGGCGCCGTTAGGCTCTCTGGGACAGAAAAGCCGGCGGAGAGCTTCTTTTTTTTCTGGGCCAAAGCAGGCGCCGACCCTAACAGGGCGAATAGAAGAAGGAGGGCTACTCTTTTCATGGATGTTCTTATAAAAAAATAGATTTTTAACAGAAGATACATAGAAAAATTAGTGGAAAACCAGTGGCTACCGTCCACCCGGCGGGCAGTGGGTCTTTAGAAAATTGGTGCACAGTGTAATGAGGTGTTTGGTAGTGCCTTCGCCTTCGGAAATGCTGTGCGAGCGGTTAGGGTAAGCCATAAACTGGAACTGCTTATTGTGCTTGATGAGTTCGTTGATAAGAATTTCTGCGTTTTGATAATGCACATTGTCGTCAGCAGTGCCGTGAATGTAAAGCAAATTGCCGCGCAAGTGTTTGGCATGCGTAACCGGAGAACCTGCTATAAAATCCTCCAAATTTTCCTGCGGAAGACCCATGTATCGCTCTTGGTAAATATTGTCGTATGTCAGCTGGTTGGTGATAGCAGCAATGGCGATGCCCGTATGATAAATGTCTGGATATTGAAACAGCAGGTTTAGCGTAGCTGCTCCTCCGCCACTCCAGCCGTGAACAGCCACGCGTGAGGTGTCTATCCACGACCAGCGCTGAAACATGGCCTTGGCTCCCATGGCTTGGTCGCGGATATTGATAATGCCGATCTTGCGATAGATAGCCTTGCGCCACGCACGGCCTTTAGGCGCGGGAGTGCCTCGTCCGTCGAGCGAAGCATAAATATAGCCGTCCTTACTCATGTCGCCTAAATACAGGCGATTTCGGCCGACACCGTAGCGATCGCGCACGGTAACGCCTGCTGGCTCGGTATAGACAGAGAAGACAATAGGGTATCGCTTAGTTGAGTCAAAGTTAGCAGGCTTTACGAGCCAGCCGTCCATCACGACGCCATCTTCGGTGGTTACTTGGAAGAACTCGGTGTTTTTATCTGTAGGAGGATTGATTTCCAGTGGGATAGCCTCTTTCGGATGGAGTGGTTTGTGGTCGGGCAGGGTTATCCATTCTTGCGCGCGTGGGGTGTAGTGGTTAGTAAACGAGTGCAAGGCATAGCGGGCGTTGGGCGAGATAGCATACTGGTGAGAGCCTGCTTGTCCCAGTGGGGAAAGACGCTCCGGGCGACTTTTCCCATCCATGCGGATGCGATATAAATACTCCTGTGTGGCGTTATCGGGCGATGCGGTAAAATAGAGATACCCATCGCGCTCGTCTATGCGCCCGATGCGGATAATGTCGTAATTGCCTGGGGTCAACAGGGTTTCCGATTTGCCATTGCGTGCCACGCGGTAGGCATGTCGCCAGCCGTCCTTTTCAGAAACCCACAGAAATGAGCGTCCGCCTTCGAGCCAGTCCCAGTAGCCTTTCTCACCGTCCGCCTTGAGGTCAATCCACGCTTCGTCAGTCTCTGTGTAAACAACTTGTGCTTTGCCCGTTGCCACCGAGCAAAGCAGCAGCTGGCTGGTGTTTTGCTTTCGGTTGAGCTGCTGGAGGATCAACTCTGACGCATTGGCAGCCCACTCCATACGAGGTAGATAAGTATTAGCCGGATCACCGGGCAAGGCCATCCAGCGCGTATTTGCCGTGGCAATATCCACCACGCCGATGCGATAAGGGGAAGGCGGTTGGCCTACTTTGGGATATTCTACCGGCACGATGATAGAATACACTGAGTCTAAGTTGTTGATCATGTAGAAATCGCGCACGCGGTTGGCGTCTATTTGCCAATAGGCGATTTGCTTACTGTCGGGGCTCCAGCGGAAGCCATCGCGGCAATCAAACTCTTCCTCGTACACCCAGTCGAAAGTGCCGTTGATGAGTTTGCCCCGCTCGTCGCTCTGCGTCAGTTGCCTCACCTGTCCCGTGTTCAAATCTTCCACATACAGATTGCGCTCGCTCACATAAGCAACCTTTTGCCCGTCGGGCGAAAACTTAGCAAACATGAGCGAAGACGTAGGGCGGTCTTTCCCCAGCTGCTGGATGCTTCCTTTCTTCAGGTCCACCACCCAGTAGTCGCCGCGGGTATCGTACCGCCACACCCGCTTTGTGTTGGTGTAAATGAGCACCTTGCTGCCATCTTCAGAGAAGAAAAAATCGCGCACAGATAGCGGCGCCAGGGCTCCGGGTGATGTCAACTGTTGCGGCGAGACAACCACTTCCTTCGTTTGGCTAGGCAAGGTAATTTTTACTATTTGACCGGGCTTCTCTTCGTACTCCCAGTAGCTGTCGCCTGCCGGTGTCCAATAGATTTCTTGTGCTTGCGTGCTAAACAGTACGAGCCATAAAAAACAGACTGCAAGGCCTTTGCGCATGTGTCAGAGGTGTTTGTGTAAAAAAGTCGGTAAAGGCGGGCAAAGATACCTTAGTCGTCTTACAAGCCAGCCTCTCCTTGGGCTCTCATGACTCCGAACAACACTGCCGACCGGCTACTAAAAAAGATCGAGGACGAAAAAAAATCCCCTCGCTTAGCGAGATTTTCTCTAAACAAATTTTTCCCTGTCCTGTTACTTTTGCAGCTTGTAAGAGCACAAGTGGAATAAATCTAAATTTAGACGACTACTCAGATCATGGACAAACGCAAACTTATTTATCTGGACAATAATGCCACTACACCATGCGACCCGCGGGTAGTGGAAGCTATGTTGCCGTATTTCTTTGAGAAACCCGGCAACGCTGCGAGTCGAAGCCATCCTTTCGGGTGGGAAGCCGAAGAAGCCGTGGATTATGCTCGTGAACAGATTGCTCAATTGATCGGTGCGGAAGACAAGGAAATTATCTTCACTTCAGGCGCTACGGAGAGCAATAATCTGGCCCTCAAGGGTGTGTACGAGATGTACGCCCGCAAAGGTAACCATATCATTACCGTAGAAACGGAACATAAGGCCATCTTGGACACCTGCCGTCACCTGGAAAAGATGGGCGCCGAGATAACCTACCTAAAAGTCAACGCCGAAGGTCTTATCAGCCTGGAAGAGTTGGAGGCGTCCATCCGACCCACGACCATCCTGGTCAGTGTCATGTGGGCCAATAACGAGACGGGTGTTATCCAGCCCATGCGCGAGATTGGCAACATTTGTGAAAAGCACGGCGTCCTCTTCCACAGCGACGCCACGCAGGCGGTAGGCAAGATACCTACTTTCCCGCGTCAGATGGGCATCCACTTGATGTCCTTCACGGCCCATAAAATGTATGGCCCCAAAGGCGTAGGCGCACTTTATGTGAGCCGCAAGAGCCCGCGCGTCAAGGTAACGGCACAAATGGATGGCGGCGGTCATGAACGCGGCATGCGCTCAGGTACGCTGAATGTGCCGGGTATCGTAGGTTTTGGCAAGGCCGCCGAAATTGCCCGCCTGGGCATGGCCGAGGAAAGTGAGCGCCTGCGTCGCTTGCGCGATAAACTGGAAAACGCTCTGCTCCAGCTAGAAGAAACCCATGTCAACGGCTCGCGTGAAAGCCGCATGCCACACGTGACCAACATCTCCTTTAAGCACGTCGAGGGAGAGGGGTTGATGATGACCTTTAATCAGCACATCGCCGTTTCCTCCGGCTCGGCCTGCACCTCTGCCTCCTTGGAGCCATCTTACGTGCTGGTGGCCATGGGATTGGGCGATGACTTGGCCCACTCCTCCATTCGCTTTTCTTTGGGCCGATTCACTACGGAAGAGGACATTGATTTCGCCATTGACGCCGTAACTAAAGGCGTTAACCACATGCGCGAACTCAGCCCTATATGGGAAATGTATAAAGAAGGCGTTGACCTTAGCAAAATTGAATGGGCCGCTCACTAAAAATGCTTTTAGCTATGCCGATACAAAGCCCTCCAGACCCGATTTCAGCGCTTCTTTATCGCGTTTTCTACTTTTTTAAGGGCCTGTGGTACCGTATCAGCAAGAAAAAAGACGCTTGACACTTTTTCTCCTTTCTCATACCCTGTCTTTTAAAAAACATCCTGTACAATGGCATATAGCAGCAAAGTTCTCGACCATTTCCAACATCCGCGCAACGTCGGGGTGCTGGATAAAAGCAAGAAGAATGTAGGCACCGGCCTCGTTGGTGCTCCGGAATGCGGCGACGTCATGCGCCTGCAAATAGAGGTAGACGAAGAAACAGGCCGTATCCGCGATGCCAAATTTAAAACCTTTGGCTGCGGCTCGGCTATTGCTTCTTCCTCCTTAGCAACCGAATGGCTCAAGGGTAAAACTATCGAAGAAGCCCTCCAGATTGACAACATGGACATTGTGGAAGAGCTGGCCTTGCCGCCAGTAAAAATCCACTGCTCCGTGTTGGCGGAGGATGCCATCAAAGCAGCCATTGAAGATTACAAGCGCAAAAATGGCTTGTTAGAAAGCGAACAACAAACCGAACAAGCAGCCACAGCCTAAGTAAGTATGATTTTTGTAGCCGATAGCGCCAAAGCCAAAATTGCCGAAGTACGTGCCGCCAGCGGCATAAGCGACGACTACTTCCTGCGCGTAAGTGTCGTTTCCGGTGGCTGCTCTGGCCTGTCGTATAAGTTGGATTTCGACAACGAACTCAAGCCTAACGACCAGGTTTTTGAGGACAACGGCGTAAAAGTTGTTACCGATCTGAAGAGCTTTCTCTACTTGTTCAACACTACGCTCGAATTCTCAGGCGGCCTGAACGGCAAGGGTTTCTATTTCAACAATCCTAATGCTACCCGCACGTGCGGGTGCGGAGAGAGTTTTGCCGTCTGAGCAGCAAACATTGCCCAGAGGCTTTTCCAAAGGCGAATGTCAACCTTGCGAGGAGGCATTCGCCTTAATTTTTTATTGACCACCAACAACCACCACCGATGTAAAAAAGACAGCGCCCAACAAACGGAGATTGACGTTCATTGGGCGCTATGGCATAGCCAGCGAGTGGGTGGCCGAAGGATTAGTTAAACTCTCCTCCCATGTCCTCGCCCATCTTCAAGTTTTTGCGTTTGAAAAGGGAAAGATCAAATTTGCCAAAGCGATAGGAAAAATTCAGGCGGACAAATTGCGGGTCTCGGATGCGCCAGTTTTCTTGTACGAACAGGGCTGATTCCGAAAATGCGCCATTGCGACGGCTAGCGAAGACGTCTTGCATAGCCAGCGTGATAGAGGCCTTCCGCTCCCAGAGGTCTTTGCGCAGCGACACATCCACAAACCACACGGGAATGGAGTACCCTTGTGCGGTTGAAGTTGGGCCGCCCATCCATCCGCCATGACCGCCGCCACCCCAGCGCGAACCACTGCCCAGGGCAAACGCGGTGCGGCTCTGATAGCTGCCCGCTATCTGAAGTGTAAAGGCCGCCGGCAGTTTCACATTCAAGTTCTCTTTGACAAACCACGTGAACTGTTCGCGCCGCAGGTCGTTCTCCACGTTGCTCGAGTTGACGATGGAATTATACACATTCACATTAGTGGTTAGTTCGAAGCGCTTAGCTAGGTTGTTCCTTAGCGTCAGTTCCAGGCCATAGGCAGTGCTGGAGTTGGCATTGATGAACGTCGAGACAATGACTTCGCGGCCCAACAATGGGTTGAACTCGGGGAACTGGTAGTTGCTAATGAGGTTAGTGGCCTGCTTGTAGTATACCGTTGCCAACAAATTGTGCTTCCGATTAAAAATGTTCTGGTAAGAAAGTTCAATAGAGTTGGTGAATTCGGGCAGCAACCCCGGGTTGCCTCGTGCCAACAGTAGCGAGTCAGAGAAATCAGGGAACGGGCTAAGCTGGAAGAAGTTAGGCCGGTTAATACGGCGGCTGTAGTTCAGCTGTACATTGTCCTCGTCGTTTAGCTTATAGTTGAGGAATATGCTGGGAAACAGGCTAATAGGGTATTTGATGAGAAAAGAAGAATCCACATCCGGCAAGTCGCCGCGATAAAAAGAAGCCTCAGCGCGCAAGCCTACCTGGTAGCCCCACTGCTTGTAAGATTTGCTGTAGGTGGTGTAGGCGGCATACACCTGGTCTAAGAAAGCATACTGGTCGGCGAACGATGGCGCGCGGATGTATTCGCCAGAGAGGGGGTTAAACTGATAGCTGGCATTGTTGCTTCTGAAGTCCCGGATAGCGCCTCGCAGACCAGCCTCCATCTTACCGGAACCATTGAGCGGGTTGACGAAGTCCGTCTGGAAGGTGTACTGGTTGTTGCCCCCGTCGCCGTCCTGACGTTGGCGGAAGGTGATGGGGAAACCTTCGTACTGGGTCTCAAAATTGCCCTCGTTTTCAAAGCGGCTGCGGTTGATGGTGATATCAGCCGTCAGTTCCTTGCCGGGCTGAGTAAACAGGAGTTTGTACAGCAGCTGTCCGCCGAAGTTCCGGAATTGTCGGCGGCTATTGGCGTCGCGCAGGGCCAGGCTGCTGCCGACGATGCCACCGCCCACCGCGATGGAATCTGTGAGGATGCGGATGTCGTCCCACGTATTGAAGCGGCCACCGGCAAAGTTGCCTGCAAATGTCAGCGTGTTGCGGTTGTTGATGAACCAATCCAGCCCGGTACGGGCAAACGTGAAGCGGCGCGTGTTGATGGTTTGAGTGCTCTGAAACACGTCGGTTTGCGGAGAGCCGAAGCGGTTGAAACGGTCAGTTTCTCCTTCGCCCAGCGTTTTGCGATCGAAAAGGCCGGCTGCGACGAAAGCATTGACTTTGCCCTCGCGCACATTCAAATCGCCGCCAACATTGATGCGCTGGCGCATGTCTATGCCTGCGCGCACGTTGCCGTTGTAGCCTTCGCGGCGTTCCTTTTTCAGAACGATGTTGATAATGCCCGCATTACCGCCTGACGCATCGTACTTAGCCGATGGGTTGGTGATGACTTCTATTTGCGCAATCGTTTCGGCGGGTATTTGGTCCAATGTTAGCGTCGTCGGCCGCCCATCCACGAAGATTTGCGGAGCAGCATTGCGGAGGCTGACGTTGCCGTCAATATCCACCTGTACCGAAGGCACGTTGCGCAGGGCATCTTCAGCCGTGCCACCGGCAGCTACGCCGTCTTTGTCTACCTTATAGACTTTTCTGTCCAGCGCCAGCGACACCGTGGAGGCATCTGCTGTAACGGTTACTTCTTTTAGCATCTGGCTGGACGCCGCCAGCGGAATGTTACCCAGGTCTTTGTCTATCATATTGATGGCGCTCAGGTCGAAGCCCCCACTAGGCGCTCGGTTGAGGCCCGAGAGATCGAAGGCGACTTTGCGCTCTTCCGAGGTGTAACCCAAATAGCTGATTTTGAGCGTGTAGGTGCCCATGATGGGCAAATTGGACAGGCTAAAGTCGCCATTAGACTCTGTCAGCTGGCCGGCGACAACCCTTTCGCGCATGGCGCGGGCTGTGCTGTCGTAACGCATAGCGGTCAACTGCACGGACGCATAGCCAATGCCCTTGCCCGTACTTTGATCCACGACTCTGCCGTAAAACCGGCCAATATTCATCTGGGAAGGATTGGCCGGCCCGTTTCCGCGGCCCATAGGCGGGAACTGCGCAAAAAGAATGGCCGGAAGCAGCAGTCCGAACATACCAAGCCCATAGCGGGCTGACAGCAGAGAGGTGTTTTTACCGGAAAGAAGGTGTTTCACGATGTTTTTGCTTTTTTGACCGCCACAAACAGCGGATGTGGTGGCTCTGTTTCTTGGGTTTCGACCAATTCGGCCATCCCTGCGAAGTTTAGCGCTAAAGTGTCAACGGAGGCAACCCTTTAGGTGAGTGGACATGCTGGCAGCTCTGCGAGTTTTTTTACTTTTTATCGTTTTTTTATTCAGCGTTTTTATACCTTTGCGGCCCTGAAAAGCCCGGCGCTATCTAGCATAGGTATCCGGGCGAGATATTATCTCTAAAACAAAATTTTCAACACAACATGGCAGTACGACTCCGCCTCCAGCGCCGAGGCCGCAAGAAAGCGCCTTTCTATCACATTGTAGCCGCCGATGCGCGCTCGCCGCGCGATGGCCGCTTCATCGAAAAACTGGGCACCTACAACCCCCTTACCCAGCCGGCAACCATTGAGCTTAACATTGACCGTGCTTACGATTGGCTGATGAAAGGCGCTCAGCCGACCGACACCGTGCGCGCTATTTTGCGTTTCAAAGGTGTTCTTTACAGAAAGCATCTTATGCTGGGCGTCCAAAAAGGTGCGCTCACGCAAGAGGAAGCGGAGGCCCGCTGGAACGCCTGGGTGACTGAAAAAGAAGCCGGTATTCAACAGCGCCGCAACCAGACCGCTGAGAAAAAACGCCAATTCCTTATTGCTGTGGACGGCACCCCTAAAGCGAAGCCGCAACCCGTAGAGGAGACCCCACCTGCGGCAGAAACCTCCGCTGAGGAGGCAACCACCGAAGAAATGGCGCCAGCTAGCGAGCCGGAAGAAAATTCTGGCGAATAAACGACACTATCCCGCAAGGGTTTTTTTCCCTACCTTTGCTGCACTTATGGGTTTCTAAGACCTGGTAAAGCCTTGTGCGCTTTACCAGGTCTTTTTTCAAAAAAAACCTCTTCACCTTCGCGCATTTCATCTCTATGCAACCCTTAGACGAGCAATACTACGACCGCCTCAACAACATCGCTTACGACATCCAAGAGTCCACCCTGCTGAGTCAGTACTGGGAAGACGAGACGGAGGAGAATTATTTGGCACTCCGCCACGCATTTGAGCCGGCGATTGCCGCACTTTACCACGAGGTGGCCGAGCACGCTCCTTTGCAACTCCTCGCCTTGGAAAGAACGCTGCTCCACCCAGCCTTCGAAGGGCTGTTTCTGCCGCGTGTCCTGGGCTACGCCGTGTTGCGCGGTGAGATTAACGAGCAGTACCGCTACGTGCGACCGAACGACCACTTCAAAGAGGTATTGCTGGCTATTTGCAGCAGCGTCCATTTCGACCATCTCAAAAAGCGCATTGGCCAAAGCATCCAGATGGGCTTCGCTTTGAGCAGCGATATCTGGATTACTAACTTACTGGAGCAAATTCCTAATAGGCGCATCCGCTACTTTTTGCAACAGCAGAAGAACGAGCGCTATCGGGACCTAAAAGAGCGCGAGGCACTCTATCATCGCTACGTCAACCAGTTCCGAAACGAGTTTTTTTATTCTGTGGAATTCCCACAGACGCGTGGCGAGATGAAGGCCGATTTCTCTGCTTTGCGCCAGTTTCTGCTGAGGCGCTTCGAAGCTGGCGGCGACAATGCCAGTCTCAAGGCGCAGGTGTTAGCCTTCTTGAACAATCCGGAGTTTCAAAACTCGGAGGAGTACGTGGAGATGCTGGCTATAGTAGGTAATTTTCTTGACCTCAGCGACGAGGAGCGCCAGCAAGTGGCCGCTCATTTTGCTCGGGAACAGACTAACTTCCCTGGCTTTGAGACATACTACCTTGCTTTCATTGCTGACTTGTACCAGAAGCACCCCACTCTGATGACGGCAGAGGCAGACCTGCGCATGTTGCAAATCGTGGATTTAGAACGGCCAGGCAAAATCGCCGACTTTTACCGCGTCGCTCAGGTAGTTCACAGCTTGGGCTACGTGCACCCTGATGCCATTGAAGCCGTGCGACATTTTTACAACTCCCACGAGGGTCTTTCTGCCGAGAGCGAGTGCCTACGCTTGCTCATCATCAACTATTTCACCCGCTGGCTCAACGGCATTACCGAGGCGGAGTACAGCGACTATTTCGAAATGAACAAGGTGTTCAGTCTGTATATGCACATCTTCGGTAACCAGGAATTTAACCAAGCCTTGGAAAGAGCCTCCAAAGCCTATCTGGACCGTTTGCTGCAGGTATACACCGATCGCCGGGGAAAGGACTACCAGGACATTCGGCGGTTTGCCAAAACGCAACTGATTGATATGGGCATTCTGAGCGAAAAGGAGGCGGAGAAAATGTTCAAAATCCGCCGCGCTCGCCAGAAAGCCGACATCTCAGAGGAAGAAGAGTAAGCCACCGCCCCCCATCGAAAAGTATCCGCCTTTGTTCATCAAAAACACACGCCTCACCATCACCCACATCTGATAACGCTGCAGGCATTTTATGGAAGTCCTGATTTTTCTGATCGTTTTATACCTCCTGCTCTCATTGAGCATGGTCAAGTTGTTTGAAAAGGCCGGCGTGCCGGGATGGAAGGCATTGGTGCCCGGGCTGGCAGCAGTGGAGTGGTGTAAGTTGGTGGGGCGAAAGCCAGCCTACGCGGCTTGGTTGCTTTTTCCGATTGTCAACATATTCATTTACGCCGGTCTGTGTATAGACTTGGCGCGCTCTTTTGGCAGGCATTCCTTTTGGGAAGCCGCGCTGGCTGTCGTATACGCGCCGATATTGTACTATTTGATTGGACGCGACAATAAAGCAAAATACAATGGCCCCATATTGGAACAAGAGCGCGAATTTCACCGCCAATACGCGGAGGCAAAAGCTAAAGACGACAAGGCCGCGCTGCGCCGGCTGGAGGCTAATAATGTCTTCAAAAAGTCGCCCTTGCGCGAGTGGGTAGAGGCCATCATCTTCGCCGTGTTTGCGGCGGCTTTTATCCGGATGTTCCTTATCGAGGCGTTCGTCATTCCCACCTCCTCCATGGAGGGCAGCTTGAAGGTGGGCGACTATCTGTTCGTCAGCAAGGCGCACTACGGTATCCGCACGCCAATGACGGTGTTGCAGTTTCCTCTCATCCACAATCGCTTCAGTCAGCAAAGCAACGGGCTGTTGGCCCGTGAGTCGTATTTGCGCGAGCCTTCGCTGCCCTACTTCCGCCTACCAGCCCTGGAGGCGATTGACCGTAACGAGCCGGTGGTCTTCAATTTCCCGGCGGGCGATAGCGTCATCATTACTCCTGGGCGCACCTACGACGTCTATCAATGGCGGCGCGAGATGGACATGCTCCGGCGCTTGAATCGCCCGTTGCCCCCTATGCCGCCGGTAGTTGTACGGCCTATTGACAAAAAAGACCACTACATCAAGCGCTGTGTGGCAGTGGCTGGCGATAGTTTGCGCATCCGCGACGGACAAGTGTACATCAACGGACAACCCGCTAAGAATCCGCAGCACATGCAGTTTGCGTATTATATCCGAAGCGAAAGCGGGATGCTCAACCTGCGCAAACTGGAGGAAATCGGCGTCAGCCTCAACGATGCTATCCCCGTCGAACTGCCCAACGGCGAGTTGCGCCGCTATTACAACCTCGATGCCGAGCAAGTCGCTAAGGTCAAATCGTGGGGGCCAGGCATAGTGTTGGAGCGCTTCGAGCCGGGGGCAAGACCTGGCTATGTCTTCCCCAACGACGCGGCGCAGTACGGACACTGGACAGTGGATAACTTTGGCCCTATTTTCATCCCCAAAAAAGGTGCGACGGTTGAACTGACGCCCGCTAGCCTGCCTTTCTATGAGCGTATTATCCGCGTCTATGAGGGCCATCAGTTGGAAGTGCGCAATGGTAAGTACCTCATAGATGGCCAAGAGACCTCTACCTACACTTTCCAACAAAACTACTACTGGATGATGGGCGACAACCGCCACAACTCGGAGGACTCGCGCATCTGGGGGTACGTACCCGAAGACCATGTGGTGGGTAAGCCGCTGTTTATTTTCTTTTCCACCAAGAATGCCAACCTGCGGGAAGGCATCCGCTGGAATCGCCTTTTCCGCTCAGCTAACCAGATGTAGAGCCGCTACTCCGGGTGGCGCACAAAATAAACCATGCCGTGTTGCCGGTAAAGCTCGCGGCAATGGGGTAAATCAGGCAGCCCTTCCAAACGATTTACTTTAGCCACAAAGTAGACCGTCTTTCCTGGATTGCCAAAGGCTAAATGGTGGAACTCATCTACAGCTGGGTCGCTCACCGGCGGTTTTTTTGTGTAGAAAAGATGGGCGTAGCTCTTGAAGCCGACCGTTTTTACAAAGCAGTCTTCATGCGCCTTACTCTTGTAAAATTCAATCGTACTGCCCTGGCTATACTGCTCGATGTTGCGGATGCAGAGGACGAGAGTTAGGGCAGTGAAGAGTGCTCCAGCGGAAAACATCACTTGTGCCGCTGGCCAGGGCTTTTGCCGCCGCCAAAGCCAAAAGGCCCATACTGCGCCCACCGTCAGCAACGCTCCAGGCACCGCGTGCCCGGCGTGCCAGGTTACATCAACATCCAGTCGGGCTAAGGCGAAGGGGTCTTTAGCAAGCAAAGGGCGCAAAAGGTGCGTGTTTTGCCCCAACCAAGGCAGCAGCATTTGGACGCCGCCAATGAGTATGCCCAACACCGGAAGCAAGGCCCCTACGATGCGCGGACGAACCGCCCAGTGGATGGTCCGCCAAATAGTGTAGGAGCCTAAATAGGTGAGTGGGTAATAAGCCAGCGAAGAGTAGTGGACAATTTTCGTGCGTACGAGGCTAAACAACACGAGTACTACCCAAAAGAGCAGTTGCATCCACGTGGTCAGGTCGGCGCGCTGGCAAATAGCCAGCGTGTGCGACTCCAGCACCTCGTCCTCTGGCTGGTGGTCGCCCCATAAATTGGGCAAAGCAAAAACCGACACCGGAAAGCAGCCCAACAACAACACCACGGCGTGGTAACCAAAGAAGCCACCATGACCACTGTCGGGCGTCGTCAGCAGTCGTATTTGATAGGCAATGAACTCCTGCACGAATGTTGGACCGTGCAACATGGTCTCTACCGCAAACCAGAGCGCCGATACCGAAAACGCCGCCAGGCTAAACAAGATGAAGTGAAGAAAAAAGCCGCGATTGCGAAACTTGTATCGCGCCCAGTAGAGCATTAAGACAAAGAAGACTACCAGGTAAGCCACCGGGCCTTTAGTCAGAATGGCTAAGCCCAGCGCCCACCCGCCCAACAGCAAATAGCGGTAGCGCTGCCAAAGACTTCGGCCTTCAAAGCGCGTGAAAAACAGCCAACGGAACTCAATGAACCCCCACAGCCCGGCGAAAATGAGCAGGTTAAACCATGGGTCAATAATACCGCTGCGGAAATACAGATGCGGTAGGATGCTCCCTAACCACGCCAGCACCCACAGCCAGCCAAACAGCCGGTCGTGAAGGCGCCGGCCAGCGTGGTACGACAACAACAACACCAACACGCCCGCCACCGCGTTCGGAAAGCGCGCGGCAAATTCATTGACGCCAAATACCTGCATCGAGAGGGCTTGCATCCAGATGAATAGCGGTGGCTTTTCGAAAAACGGCTCATAGTCAATTTGCGGACGCAAAAAATCGCCCGTCAGCAGCATCTCCCGAGCACATTCGGCAAAGTTGATCTCATCCCAATCAAACAGGTGTACTCCACCCAAAAAGGGCACAAAGAAAAGGGCGCCTAAGAGCGCCACGCGTACGTAGTCCAAGCGCACTGACGTCATCGAATGGGAGCAGAGGTGGAGGATATAAGTGCAAAGAAAAAGCAACCCTATCGGATACTGGAACACATCGTCAAAAGCAGCGCCGTCCTTTCAGCAAAAGCCAGCGCAGAAAACACGCCGACAGCCCAAAGGTTCAGCGCGCTCGGCCGCGAGCACTGAGGCGTTCGCCTATCAGATGCAACGCCATGACAGTGAGGCAAATAGCCAGCCCCGGTGGCAAGCTGACCCACCACAGATGAGGACTAGTGCGGGCGTTTTGCAACAGACTCCCCCACGTGGCTCCAGCCAGATGCTGGTCGCCATAGCCCAAAAAAGACAGCGAGGCTTCCAGCAAAATAGCGCTGGCCACACCCAAAGCGAAGACGGTGTAGGCCGGCTGCAAGGCATTAGGAAGCGAATGGCGCAACAGAATGCGCCTCTCAGGCAGCCCCAAACTCCGAGCAGAAGCAATGTAATCCATCTCGCGAACGCGCAGCATTTCGGCGCGGACAAACAGCGCTACCCCCGGCCAGCTAAATAAACCGATGAGCGCCACCAATGCCCAGAGCGTCTGCGTTTGCTCGCGCAGCAGAGCAGCAAAGGCCACAATAGCCACTAACCCAGGCACAGCCATGAAGGTTTCCGCCAGGCGCATGATAAGCAAGTCGAGCGGCACGGCCACCTCAACGGAAAAAAACGGCCACCGACATAACGCCCGCCCTGCCAGCAGCGCTACGCCCAGCACAGCCGAGGCCGCTCCAATACCCGCCGCACTTCGCCACCACACCCCACTTGACGCGGGCAACCAGGGCTGCACCGCGCCAACGTAAAACAGCGCCAAAGGCAAGGCCAACCCTGTGGCCAACAGCACCCCGCGCCGCACCCGCAGGCGATCGTCGCCCCAGTAGCCGGCCAATGCACCCAGCAGCACACCCGCTGCAAAGGCCAGACACATGGCCAGGCTGCCCGTTAGCAAGGCTACCCGGGCTCCGCCTACCAACCCTGCGGCCACGTCGTACCCTTGCGCATCCGTGCCCAGCCAGTGTCGAAACACACGCGGGCTACTCACAGGATGCCGGGCGCCCGGTCGCGCCTGACGCACCGTCGTATCCGGGCTTGTGGGCAATTCTCCAGGCGAAAAAGGTATTGGAGCAAACACCGCTGCCTCGTACGGATACACGCGCCACAAAAAATGCCGCTGGATGGAGTCCAACTCCGGGTGGCCATAAGGGAAGGCAGGGTCGCGCCAAATGGAGCGCAGACCGGGAAAAAACGTTTCGCCTTTCACTCGGCAATACAGCGGCCGCCCGTTGGCAATCAGGTCGCGCCCTAAGGCCAGCCCTACTAACACCACCAAGACGCCAGACGAAAAACGCCATTTGCTGCTTAGCCCTTCCTTCATTGTCGCAAACATCGGGTCTGTTGAGCGAACCACACAGTGGCAAAGCGACTTGCTGCTGTGTTCCTCGCCTTTCGGCTGGCCTTATGCCCTCATAGCGCTAACAGCGGCCCTGGTATTTGGGAGGCAACAGTGGAAACGGCCGCAGCTGTTTGACCAAAAACTAACAAGAAGCCGCCGCCTCCGGCGCCGCAAAGCTTAAAGGCGACCTCTCCCGTTGCCAACATCTCTGCCCAGGGCTGGCGCCAGCGCTCGGGTATCATGGGCTGAAAATGCGCTAATTGGAAGGCCGACACCTGTTGCAGCGGCGCCCACACGTCGGCGGCCCGGCCTTCTTGCCAGGCGGTGAGCAGCGCCTCATGAGCGGGTAGTAGCGTCGTCTCTAAGCGGTTGGCAAAGGCGCGCTGGTGACTTTGTTCGGTGAACCATTGTACCAGAGGCCCTGTCTGGCGCGGCTGGCCAGTGTCGAGCAGGAAAACTGCGGGCGCCTCACCCTGCCAGGGCTGCTGCTCGAAGAGGGTCACTTCACCCTGCGGAGCCACCAAGAGCGGACGCCTGACGTAACTGGTGAGCGGGTCTAAGCCCGAACTCTTGCCGTGAAAATGGCCTTCCATTTGGGCGAAGATGTGGCGCAGTTCGCTCAGGTCGGTCGTTTTCGCTTGGGTGTAGCGGTCGTAGGTAGCGGCGCAAAGGGCACCTGAGCTACCCAACCCGTAGCCCGAGGGTATGTTGGAGCGAAAAATCAGCCCTCTGGCCACGTCGCGCCGAAAGGATGCTGTGTCGAGCACTGCTATTTGAGCAAGAGCGCTGCTGTGAGCAAAAGCGTGCAGCGCCTCGTGCAACGGGTCTCTGTCGCCATTGTCCCAAGCCCAATCGCCGCCGAAGCGTTCCAGCGGCAGCGTAAGCGCTCGGGCGCCAAGCAAGACGATATACTCGCCAAAGAGCAGCACTTTTGCAGGATACATAGCTGTTCAAGTAAGCAGCGGCAAAAGTAGCACCCTCGCCGACACTGCGCCGGGTAGGCCTTTGGCGCCCTTGCCGTAGCTTTGCCGCTATTATGTTAGCCGCTTCTTTCCAAGTTCGCCCCTTGTTAGTGCGTGCTGTGGTGCAGGCACTGCAGGCGATTTTCATAGAAAATAGGCACGCCGACCGAGTTATCGAGTATGTGCTGCGGCAAAACCCGAAAGCCGGCAGTCGGGACCGGGCCTTTGTAGCCGAGACGACCTATGAGGTAGTGCGCTATTACCGCTTTTACAGCGCCATTTTGGGTCAAACGCCCACCTCTGAGGAGCACTTTTGGCAACTCATAGGCATACACTTGCTGTTGCAAACGGGCAATGAAGAAGTATTTCGACTGGACGAACTGCGGGCCTTGCGCCCCGATACCATCCGCCAACGGGCGACCGAATGGCGCCAGCAACGCGCTTACCGCGAAAGCGTTCCCGATTGGCTCGACGCCCTGGGGCAACAGCAACTCGGCGAACGTTGGGAGGAGACCCTCGCTTGGCTCAATCGCCCTGCCGACGTTGTTCTTCGCACCAACCCGCTCAAGACAACGCGCGACGCCTTGCAACAGCGCTTGCAAGCCGAAGGCATTCAGACGCGCCCACACGGCCCCGCTGACGCCTTAGTGCTGTCGCGGCGCCAGAACGTCTTCCAGACCCAAGCCTTCCGCGAGGGTCTTTTTGAAGTGCAGGATTACAGCAGCCAACAGGTAGCTCCGCTGCTCGACCCACAGCCTGGCATGCG
>Ga0101944_10002269_pt1 | contig 32233 bp, 29 predicted proteins | sample DewCreD2012metaG_FD_75245 | JGI IMG/M metagenome (GOLD analysis project Ga0101944, IMG submission 75245) | Hot spring sediment bacterial and archeal communities from British Columbia, Canada, to study Microbial Dark Matter (Phase II) - Dewar... ... | reverse complement strand
GGGTGTATTTCAATTCGGGGGCAAAAGCCAGATAAGCGTTTGATTTAACCGCAGAGTTCGCTGAGAACGCAGAGAAATTTCTGGCAACTCTGCGGACACTGCGTGCTCTGCGGTGCAATTTAAGAAAAGTCGCCCCAATTCTGAAATGCACCCGGTTTGTCAAGAGCGACTTGTCAACAGGGGCAAAACGCGTATAATAAAAACGCTATCGCAGGGGAGGTAAGAAGTATGCCATTATACGAATACCAATGTCAAGAGTGTGGATTGCGCTTCGAGCGTCGTCAGCACTTCAACGACAAGCCGGTCACACACTGCCCGGATTGCCAGGGGCCTGTCGTGCGCTTGATTCAACCTGCTGGCATTATTTTCAAGGGTTCCGGGTTCTACGTCACCGACAACCGCTCCAAGTCTTCCACCGCCGCACCTGGAAGCCGGAAGACGGACGAGAAGGCTTCTGACGAAAAACCCGCCGCCAAAACAGAAACGGCCAGCAGCGAGAGCGCTAAGGCCAATTCATAGCACGACCTCATCCGCATAAACCACACAAGGGCTTAGCGGTGTATCGCTAAGCCCTTGTTCATGAACCCAATGCCCGCAACGGCCGCTCTCCGACCGCGCCATCACCAGCTCAAGCTCCGGTGGGCGCAGGCGGGAAAGCGGCCCGCACAAAGACAACTACTCGGAGCGGATCAGATGGGCGACCGTCGCGCCGTCGCCGCCCTCCTTTTCGGTGGCGGACTCGTAAGACACCACGAGCGGATGGTTCGCCAGATAACTGCGGATTTCCTGACGCAGCTTGCCGGTCCCCTTGCCGTGGATGATCCGCACCCACGGCAGCGCCGCCATCGTCGCGTCGTCCAGGTAGCGCTCCAGGCGATCCACGGCCTCTTCCACCGTGTGCCCGCGTAGATCGATCTGCAATCCCGGTGATGGCCCGCGGGCGGGCGTCTTCACTTTTGCCGCTGCCGCCGGGGATGCGGCTGCCGCTTGCGCACGGCGTAGCAACTCGACTTCTGCGATACCGACGCGCGTGCGCAGGGGGCCGGCCTGCACCACGACCTCTTCACCTTCCACCTCCAACACCGTGCCCTGCACGCCCAGCGCCGTCAGCTTCACAGTATCACCCTCGCGCGGCGGCCCGGACGGCGCTTCGACCTCAGGAACCGCCAGCATGTCCTCTACCAGCGGGGATAGCTCCGGCAGCGTGATCTCCAGGTCGTCCAGCGCCTCGACCACTTCCTCAACTACGGGGGGCGCTTCGCGCCACGGCGTAGAGAGCAGGCGCTGGCGCAGCGTGCGAATCTCGGCCCGCAGCGCCTCGATTTCCGCCCGCGCCTCGCGCTCGGCCCGGCTGAGGATCTCCCGGCGTTCGTCTTCGATGCTGAGCAGGCGTTTGCGCAGGTCACGGGCGAGCGTCTCAGATTCCAGCCGTGCCGCCCGCGCCTGATCGCGCGCTTGCGCCGTCTGGATGCGCAGGTTGTGCAAATCCTCAAGCATATCGTCGGCGCGCAGTTCTTCGCCGGAGACCATTTTGCGCGCTTCCTTCACGATGTCTTCGGGTAATCCCAGGCGGCGAGCAATCGCAAAGGCATTCGAGCGGCCCGGCAGGCCGATGATCAGCCGATACGTCGGCGCGAGCGTTTCAACATCGAATTCCATCGAGGCATTGCGCACACCGGGCGTATTGTGCGCGTACAGCTTCAGCTCTGGATAGTGCGTCGCCACAAAGGCAGTGCAGCGCCGCTTGCGGAATGTATCCAGCAGCGAGCGCGCCAGGGCGGACCCTTCGGCGGGATCGGTACCCGCGCCCAGTTCGTCCAACAGCACCAGCGCGTGGTGATCCACTTGTTCCAAGAAAGAAATGATGTTGGTGAGGTGCGACGAAAAGGTCGAAAGGCTTTGCTCGATGGATTGTTCGTCGCCGATGTCGGCAACAACCGTCTCGAAGCACGAGAGCCGCGCGCCAGCATCCGCCGGGATGTGCATCCCAGCCTGCGCCATCAACGTGAGCAGGCCCACCGTCTTCAGCGAGACCGTCTTGCCGCCGGTATTCGGGCCGGTGATGACCAACACGTGTGTCTCGTCGTCCAATTCGACGTTGACCGGCACCACGGTTTCCGGATCGAGCAGCGGATGGCGCGCACCCGGCAGATACACGACCGTGCCGGGATGGAGGTTATCCCCTCGCGGGGGAGGCGGCGGGTCGGTGATGGGCAGCAGTTCCGGCTCGACAGCTTGCGTCTCGGCGGCGTAACGCGCTTTGGCAAACGTCAGATCGATCTCCGCGAGCGCGTCCACGGTAGCCTTGATCTCATCGCTATGCTGCGCGACCTGGGCCGACAGGGCCCGTAGCAGGCGATAGATTTCTTCTTCCTCAGCGAGGGTTAGTTCGCGCAAGGTGTTGTTCAGTTCGACAACCTGTGTCGGTTCCATGAACAGCGTCGCGCCACTCGCCGAGCGGTCATGGACGATGCCCTGGACTTGACCGCGGAAATCGGAGCGCACCGGGATGACGAAACGCCCTTCACGCCGCGTGATCAGGGTCTCCTGAAGATATGGCGCCACGTCTGGTGAGGCGATAAGGCGGCGCAAGCGCTCCTGGATGCGATCCTGAGCCACGCGCAAGTCGCGGCGGATGCGCGCCAGCTCCGGCGAAGCATTGTCGCGGACCTCGCCACGGTCATCCAGGACGCGCCCAATCGCTTCCACAAGATTGGCGAGCGGATGGATGCGCCAGGCAATGTCGGCCAGGCCGGGGAACTGCGTCTCCAACTGCGTCAGCGTGCGCCGCACGCGCGCCGCGCCGACCAGCGTATCGCGGGCCTGGAGGAAGTCGCCCGGCTGAAGGGTCACCCCATGCTGCGCGCGTTCCGCCAGCGGGCGGATGTCGTGTACGCCACCGAGCGCGAAATCCGAGCGCGCATCCAGCAGCAGGCGCGCCTCGCGCGTCAACGCCAGACGTTCGCGGGCCTCGCGGTGATCGGGGGTGGGCAGCAGCGCCAACGCCAGTTCCGCACCGCCGGAGAAATCCGTGTACCGCGCCAGACGCTGCAAGATTTCAGGATATTCAAGGGTGACCCAATGACGATTCATCAACACTCCAGATTGTGTGTCGAGCAACAGCCTACAGCGGCGTCAGAACAGGTGGCAATGGGTTCAAGAAGGGCACAAAAAGCCACTGGTAGAGGCTCAGAACCGCCCGCGAAAAAGGCTGCAACGGCGACGCATAGAATTCATTCCGCATTCTCATCCACGAGGGATAATTCATCCAGCGCTCGCTTACCATCACGCCGATTGCATTGTGCAGCAATGTCACAATCACAGCGGCGACAATGAGACTCAACAAAAATCCCATCACAAAGTCCAGAATGCCTAATTTGGGCAATTTTGTGACCGGAAAAGCAGCCCGGAGCACAAAATAACCCACGACAAAAAAAAGGATAAACAGCCCTATAAAGAATGCACCTTCATTGAGCGAACGGTTAGGGCCGATAACCGCCTTCAAGCGAAAGGCTGCCTCTTTATATAAGAGGGCACTCAACAGCGTCGCCACCCACGTGACGACCAGTGAGAAAAGCGCCCGCGCCATGCGTTGATAGGTCAAGAAAGCGACGACGCCTACAGCCACTAAAATGATGAGCATGTCTAGCGGTCCCATACGATCTCCTTTCCCTACATCAGGAAACAACAAGGGGTATTATACCACGACGGCAAACAAAACGCCGCGCGGACAGGCTCCCGCGCGGCGCACGCGACACTTTCCCGATCAGGCGCTAGGAGGCGACAACCGCCTCGGCGTCCAGTTCGGCCTCGATCGTTTCGAGCGCAAACTCGTTTTGGCAGGTCAGGCATTTGGCGACATCCTTGCGCGCGACAACCAACAAGCCCTGACAGGCAGGGCACGGCGTCGCTACAGGGCGCTTCCACGACGTAAACTCACACGCCGGCCAGTTGGAACAGCCGTAGAAAATCCGCCCATTCTTGGTGCGCTTTTCGACAATGTCGCCATCCGCACAACTGGGGCATTTGACACCGATTTTGTCCAACCACGGTTCCGTGTAACGGCAGCCGGGGAAATTGGAACAGCCGATGAACTTCCCAAAACGTCCCCAACGCACGAGCAACTGCCCGGTGTGGCACTCAGGGCATACGCGATCCACGTATTCGATCTGCTCCACCGCGGGCGTCGCTTTTTCGGCGGCAACCAGCGCCTGGGTGAAGGGTTCATAAAATTCCCGCATCACCGCGATCCAGTCGCGTTCCCCTGCGGCAATGTCGTCCAGTTCCGACTCCATCTGCGCGGTGAAATCCACGTTGATCAGATCGGGGAAATTTTCCACCAGCATATCGTTGACGATAATGCCGGTTTCGGTGGGACAATAACGCCGTTGTTCGCGCCGCACGTAGCCGCGCTGTTCAATGGTGGAGAGAATGGTGGCATACGTCGAGGGTCGCCCAATCCCGTATTCCTCCAGCGTGCGGATGAGCGTCGCATCGGTGTAACGCGGCGGCGGTTGGGTGAAGTGCTGTTCCGGCCACAGGCGGATCAGGTCCAAAACCTCATCCACGGTAAGGGGTGGAATTTGCTGCACTCGTTCCGCTTCACCGTTCTCTGCCTGCGCCTCCTCGTAGACAACGAGGAAACCAGGGAAACGCAACGTCGAACCGGAAGCGCGGAACAAATAAGGCTTATCCGTTTCCGTCCCGGCCAGGATTTCGACGCTGAGCGTGTCATACAACGCTGCCGCCATCTGGCTGGCGACGAAGCGCCGCCAGATCAAGTCGTAGAGCCGGAATTGGTCGCGGCTCAAATGGGACTGCATCTTTTCGGGGGTGCGCAGCACGCTGGTAGGACGGATGGCCTCGTGCGCTTCCTGCGCACCCTTGGCGCGCGTCTTGTACACGGGGGGTTCGGCGGGCAGAAACTCGGCGCCGTACTGTTCTGTGATAAAACGGCGCGCCTCATCCTGCGCCACTTGGGCGACGTTAGTGCTATCGGTGCGCATGTAGGTGATGAGACCTACCAACTGCCCATCGCCTACGTCAATGCCTTCGTAAAGTTGCTGCGCGATCTGCATCGTCTTGCGGGCCGCAAAACTGAGTTTGCGCGAGCCTTCCTGTTGCAGCGTGCTGGTGATGTAGGGCGCGGCAGGTTTGCGGGTGCGCTGCCCTTCCTTGATTTTCGAGACGACGTAGATAGCGTGCTCCAGTTCTTCAAGCAGCGGCTTGACATCATCCTCACAACGCAACACTGCTTCTTCACCGCGAATCCGCGCCAGGCGCGCCTTGAAGGTGTGCCGTTTCTTGCGGCCCTCGTGATGTTGCAGGGACAACTCAGCATCCAGCGTCCAATACTCCTCTGGGACGAAGTTCTCGATCTCCCGCTCGCGCTCGACGATCAGGCGCAGCGCCACCGACTGCACCCGGCCCGCCGAGAGCCGGCTGCGCACTTTCCGCCAGAGCAACGGACTCAGGTTGTAGCCGACCAGCCGGTCGAGCACCCGCCGCGCCTGCTGGGCGTCCACCAGGTTCATGTCGATGTGGCGGGGATGGGCGAATGCCTCATCCACGGCATCTTTGGTGATCTCGTGGAACACCACCCGCTGCACCTGTTCGGGTGACAGGTTCAAGACCTCGCTCAGATGCCAGGCGATGGCCTCACCCTCACGATCGGGGTCGGTGGCGAGGTAGACCGTGCCGGATTTCTGCACGATCTTGGTCAATTCTTTGACAACCGCGCGTTTCTCGTTGGGGATGCGGTACTTCGGAGCGAAATTGTTTTCCACATCCACGGAAAGCTGCGAGCGCAACAGGTCACGCACATGGCCCACGGAGGCTTTGACGGTATAGCCCTGGCCCAGAAAGCGCCCCACCGTCCGCGCCTTCGTCGGCGACTCCACGATAACCAGCTTGCCGGTCGGTTTGGGCGGGGCAGGCTTTTCCGGCGGCGTCAACCCGGCATGGAGTGGCGTCTCGCCCATGCGGAACATCTTGGTGCCACACACCGGACATTGCCCTTGCACAGCCGCCTGGCCCCTGGCAGTAAAGACGGGAGTTGCTTGCGCCATCTCCCGTTTCTCTTTACACTTCACACAGTATGCCTCGATGTGCAACCCGTGACTGCTTGTTTGTTCAACCATAACACTCCCAAAAATATAAGCTATTGCAGCAACGCATCATAAAGGAAAGTCGCCGGGTGTCAAGCCGAATTCATAGGCGGTCTTCGCGGTGTGTGGCCTTCAACTGCTCCACGACTTCGCGCACCCGTTCCGACTGATCCCGCCGGGCAATCATCACCGTATCCGGCGTATCGACAATGATCAAATCTTCCACGCCGATGGTGACGACCAGCCGCTCTCCCTGCGAGAAAACCATCGTGTTCGCGCCGTCGATGTTAATGACATCGCCAAGCAGCACATTGCCGGCGGCGTCGTGGGGATGCAACTCCATCACCGAAGCCCACGCGCCGACGTCGGACCACTCCATATCCACCGGCACGACAGCGACCTGTGTCGCTTTCTCCATGATGCCGTAGTCAATTGTCTCCTTACGCAAGGCGGGCCACAGGCGAGAGAGCGTCTCGGCGTAAGCCGGTGTGCCCCAAGCCGCAGCCAAAGCTTCCAGCGTCGCGTTCATTGTCGGCATCCACCGCCGTATCTCTTCCAGGATACGGTCAACGCGCCAGATGAACATGCCACTGTTCCAGGCATAGACGCCTTCCTGCAGAAAAGCTTCCGCCGTCGCCGCGTCGGGTTTTTCGGTAAAACGCTCCACCTGGTAATAATCGAAACCGTTCACCCGGCCCAACAACGCACCTCGCCGGATGTAGCCATAACCCGTAGCGGCAAAGCGGGGCGCGATGCCCAATGTCACCAGATAACCTTGCTCTGCCACCTGCTGGGCCGCGCTGAGGACATCGCGGAAAATATCAGGGCGTCCGATATAGTGGTCGGCAGTCACGACGGCCATCACTGCGTTGGGGTCGCGCTGTTGTAACACCATCGCCGCCAGGCCAATGCATGGAGCGGTTCCCCGCCCCAACGGCTCGGCGATAAAATTCCCGCGTGGCAGTTCGGGATACTGCGCGGCTAATTTGCGCACTTGATCCGCCGCCGTGACCACAAGAATGCGTGCCGGCGGCAACAGCGGCAACAGCCGATCCACCGCCACCTGGAACATCGTGCGTTCCCCGAACAGCTTCAACATCTGTTTGGGATGCGCGCTGCGGCTCAAAGGCCACAAGCGCGTCCCCCCACCCCCGGCCATAATCAAAGCGTATAAATTGTTCATTCCACCTCCAATGAAATCAACCACACAGACACGGAGGCCCCAGACAAAACGCTAAACAGTCGCTGTGGGCTGTGTGTCGCTGTGGTAAGAATCTCCATCGACAGGAACGGCCAATGCGTATGGTTCATCCGGTTCGCGGGCAATGACGTATTGCAGCGGTGCGATCTGGCGCGCCATGCCCTTGAGTTCCATCATCACCAGCGTGCTGCTGATCGAGGCCACCGGCAGTTCGATCTCTCGCGCGAGTTCATCGAGATGGCGCGGCTCGGCAGTGAGGCGCTCCAGGATGGCTGCCTCCGTTGGATTCGACGGGAGGACCTCTCGCGCCAGTTGTTTCTCGGATACCTGATCGAGGTGCAGCACCTCCAGGATGTCACCGGCCTCGGTGACGATATTCGCGCCATCACGCAGCAGGCGATTGCAGCCGGCGGAGGCCGGGCTAAGGATGCTACCGGGCACAGCGAAGACCTCGCGCCCCTGATCGAGGGCGAAGTCCGCCGTGATCAGCGCGCCACTCTTGACATCCGCCTCCACCACGACCACGCCCAGGCTCAGGCCACTGATGATGCGGTTGCGGGCCGGAAAATTTGCCGCTTCAGGGCGCGTGCCCAATGGGTAATCGCTGATCAAGGCCCCGCTTTCAACGATGGCTTCCGCCAGCTTGCGATGTTCGGCAGGATAGATGAAATCCACGCCAGAGCCGAGCACCGCTAACGTGCGCCCACCCGCATCGAGGGCGGCCTTGTGCGCGATGCAATCGATGCCCCGCGCCAGACCGCTCACCAATGTCACCCGATTGTGCGCCAGATCGGTCGCCAGACGATGCGCCACCTCACGCCCGTAGACGGTGGCCTTGCGCGTCCCCACCAGTGCCACGGCCCATTCGTCAGCCGGGGTGAGTGTTCCGCGCACGAAGAGCACCGGCGGGGAATCGGTGATCTGGCGCAGCAAGCCCGGATAGTCGGGGCTATCCCAGGTCAACACCTGCACCCCGGCGCGCTCGACATGCCGCAGCACTTCATCCAGGTCTACCTGATGGCGCACCTTGAGGAAGTTTTCGAGCGTGCGCCGGTCAAGTTTGGTCTCGCGCAATACCTGCTCGGAGGCTTCCCACGCTGCCTGGATGTCGCCGAAGAGGTCCAGCAACATACGCAGGCGCATCGGCCCGATGCCGCGCACCAGGTTAAAACCGAGCCAGTAGCGTAACGAGTCCATCTGTTCCTGCAGCCGGTAGTTAAAAACAAGGGATAAAGCACAAAGCGTATCTCTGACGCAGCGTTATGCTCTATCCCTTGCTCCTTGAAAATAGTCGCGTAGTCGTTAATCCTATAGTCGGAGCATCATTTTCGTGCTGCATGATGTGCGGCAGCACCGGCGTCTCCTTGAAAAACAGTCATGGTGTCGTTAACAGGGTGGTCATCCGCTCGGATGCGGCAGGTGAGGTGATGCCCCCCAGTAAGTTTTACACCGTATCCAGCAGGCCGGGCAATGGGCGGATGACCAGCCGTCCGGCGGGAACGTTCAAATCGATCACCACATCTTCAATAGCAGGGATCAAAAGCTCTCCCCGTGAACCGTGAATCACAAAGACGTCGTTGGCGCCCGGCGCGGTGAACACGTCCACAATATCACCGAGCATCTCGCCCTCTTCGGTCGTCACCTGCATACCGAGCAGTTGAAAATGGTAGTATTCTCCCTCCTCCAAAGGAACGGCGTCTTCTATCGAGATTTCTACCAGAGCGCCGCGCAGGGTATCGGCTTCGTTGCGCGTAGCGCACTCTTTGAAGGTGAGCAGCATGGCATCCTGATGGAAACGTACTCCGGTAAGGGTAAAAGGCCGATGCGCCGGGCCGACATACAGCGTGCGACGATGCCGGGCAAGTGTTTGCACACGGTCAGGGTAATCGGTGAGGATTTCGGCGCGGAGTTCACCGTGCACGCCGTGGGGGCGCACGATGCGCCCGATCGCTAAATAACGAGGCTCAGGTTGCTTGTCAGGCATCCCTGAGCCCCTTGACTTTCGGAAATGCAGCCGTCGGGACGGCGGCTGGCGCGACGATCATGGCTATACGATCTCCAACGTGACCTTTTTACCCATCTTCGCGCCTAGAACACGTGCGAGTGAGCGCATCGCATTGATGGTCCGTCCTTCCCGACCGATCATTCGCCCCATATCCTCTGGAGACACCCGCAACTCCAGCATAATGGAGGTTTCACCCTCAATCTCTGAAAGATTGACCGCTCCTGGCTCGTCCGCCAGAGCCTTTGTCATGTATTCGACCAAATCTTTGACTGCAGACATCGTTACGCCTCCTTGAGTATGTGAAAGCCAGTGCGTCAGGTTGACGCGGGTTACAAGAAACAAGCAACCGAGGCGAAATCCTGCAAAAGCGCGGCAAGGCCTGCCGCAGTTACTCGCGGTCGTCGCTCTCAGTCACAGGTTCTACGTTTTGGATAGTGGAATGGTCCGTTTTCAGGCTTGTCGTCTGCGCCACCGCCGCGGCCTCTACCACCAATGATTCCAGGGACTCACCGCCCTTCATACGCTCAAAACGCGCTAACGTGCCCGTCCGCTTCAGCAAGCGCGTGGCTGCATCACTGGGCTGTGCTCCCATAGAGAGCCAATGCAATACTCTGTCTTCCTTGATCTGGACGATCTCGGGTTCCATACGCGGGTTGTGAAACCCAACAACCTCTACGAATTTCCCATCACGCGGGGCCGTAGATTCGGCTACTACCATGCGGTAACTGGGTTGCTTCTTACCGCCAACACGACGCATTCTAATCCTTAGCATAAGCCTCCTGTCTTCTTACTACAAAGGTGATCATTGTATAATAGCGTTCTACAGTATGAATACGGCCTTAACCCTGGAACATCCGCGGCAATCCGCGCATCTTCCCCTGGCCCAGGCGTTTCATCATATTCTGCATCTGACGATGCTGATTGAGTAACTGGTTAATCTGCTGGACGTCTGTACCGCTACCGGCAGCGATGCGGCGCTTGCGACTGGCGTTGAGGATGCGCGGGTTGCGACGTTCTTCCGGCGTCATCGAAAGGATGATTGCCTCCACGTATTTGAGGCTTTTCTCGGCCTCGAGTTTTTCGAGATCGACACCCTTGAGCGCCTTGCCCAATCCAGGAATCATCCCCAGCAATTCGTTCAACGGCCCCATCTTCCGCACCTGGCGTAGCTGATCCAGGAAATCCTCCAAGTCGAACTCGCCCTTGCGGAGTTTCTTCTCCATCTCGGCAGCCTGCGCTGCGTCGAAAGCGACTTCAGCGCGCTCGATCAAGGAGAGCACATCCCCCATGCCCAGGATACGGCTGGCAAGCCGCTCAGGGTGGAAGACTTCCAGGGCGTTGGTCTTCTCACCGGTGCCCAGGAACTTGATGGGCACACCGGTCACCTCGCGCATACTGATGGCCGCGCCGCCACGGGCGTCACCGTCCACCTTGGTGAGGATCAGGCCCGTCAGGCCCACGCGCTCGTGGAAGCCCTGTGCGATGTTGACGGCTTCCTGCCCGGTCATCGCGTCGGCGACGAGGAGAATCTCCACCGGATGCACGCGCTCGCGGATGGCGACCAGTTCGTTCATCATATCTTCGTCGATCTGCAAGCGCCCGGCGGTGTCCAACAACACGATGTCGGAACCGCGGGCACGGGCATCTTCCAGACTGCGCGCACAGATGTCCGGCGGTTTGGCCGTGCGATCGCTGTAGACCGGGACGTTGATCTGCCGCCCCAGCACTTCAAGTTGGGTGATGGCCGCCGGACGGTAAGTGTCGGCCGCCACCATCAACGGGAAATGGCCTTTGGAGCGCAGATGCAGCGCCAGCTTGGCGATCATGGTCGTCTTGCCGGACCCCTGCAAGCCCACCAGCATGATGACGTAGGGCGCGCGGCCTTTCAACTCCAGGCGTCCGGGTTCACCGAGCGTGGTCACCAGCTCCTGGTGGACGATCTTGATCACTTGCTGCGCGGGGTTGAGGGCGCGCGAAAGTTCCGCCCCAACAGCCTTCTCACGCACGCGCTCGACGAAGTCCTTGACGACTTTATAGTTGACGTCCGCTTCTAAAAGTGCCAGCCGGATCTCACGAAGCACAGCTTTGACGTCCTCTTCACGCAGGATGCCGCGCTTCCCCAGACGGTCAAAAATGCCCTGTAGCTTCTCACGTAAAGATTCAAACATCGCTATCCAGCCTCATAATCACGTACATTCTAACGGATATTGTGAATTCGTCAAGCATCTGAGCCGTCCGTAACCTTGCCAAAGGCCAAAACCAGGGCATAATAAGCCTATCGTGGCAAGAGGACGTATCAGTAGATCCCAAAATGCTCCAAGCAAAATTGGATCGACTGAGTATAGATAAGCTCCGCTGGCGGGGCTTTTATAATGAATGATTGAGGTAGAAATGACAACGAAACGTACACCGGTACCTTTGATCCGCTCGGTGGTGATTCTCAACCGTGATCGCAAACGGGTTAAAAGCCGCACCGGGGTGAATCTGGTTCTGCGCGTTGTGGGGCTGTTGGTCTTGCTGTCGGTACTGGCGACCGGGCTGGTGATCGGCATGGGCGTGGGCAGCGCTGCCGCCGCCTATAACCTGATCACCGCTAACCTCCCCACCCCGGATGAGGTCGCTGCGGCCAGCGTCGAGACATTCGAGACGACTAAGATTTACGACCGCACCGGCCAGCATTTGCTCTACGAGGTGATCGACCCCAACGCGGGCGACCGCAACTGGGTGCCGCTTTCGGCGATGCCTGACTATGTGATCTGTGGCACGGTCGCAGCGGAGGATAACACGTTCTGGACCAATCCGGGATTCAACATCCGTGGGTTAGGCCGCGCGTTTCTCGCTAACCTGCGAGGGGAGGAGATCCAGGGTGGCTCCTCGATCACCCAGCAGGTCGTCAAGAACACGGTAATTCCGCTCGAGGAGCGCTTTGAAGTCAAATACTCGCGCAAGATTAAAGAAATACTCATTGCGATGGAGTTGACGCGCCTGTACGATAAAGAGGAAATTCTGGAATGGTACATCAACACCAACCCTTACGCGAACCTGGCTTATGGGATTGACTCGGCAGCGCGCGTTTACTTCGGCAAATCCGTCAGTGAGTTGACGCTGTCCGAGGCGGCGACGCTCATCGCCATTCCACAATACCCACGGCTCAACCCGTTCGATGCTCCGGCAGAGGCGCTCGAACGGAAGAACATCATCCTGCAGCGGATGGTCGAAGAGGGCTGCATCACCAGCGCCGAGGCCAAAGCCGCCGAGGCCGAACCGTGGAAACTGGCGCAATCGAACAAGCGGTTCGACATCCAGGCGCCGCATTTCTCGATGTACGTGCGCCGCCAACTGGAAAATATGTATCCCCCCGAACTGGTCGCCGGCGGCGGACTGCGGGTGTATACCACGCTGGATTTGGATTTGAACAACCAGGCGCAATGTACGGTGCAGACCTATTTGCGCGTCCTGGCCGGCGAAGATCCGGCGGTGGTCATCCCAGAGGCGGTGGCCGGGGGCTGCGAGGCCGCCCAATACATCCCCGATGTGCCGGCCAGCCGTATCGGTAAAGATTTCAACATCAAAAACTCTGCCGTCGTCGCCATTCGCCCCACCACCGGCGAAATTCTGGCAATGGTCGGAAGCGCCGACTATTGGAATGATGAAATCGACGGCAAATTCAACGTCGCCGCCGATGGGTTGCGGCAACCGGGTTCGTCGTTCAAGCCTTTCACTTACGTCACCTTCCTGGCGCAGGGACACAACGCCGCTTATATGTTCCTGGATGTGCGCCAGGCTTTCGACCAGGGCGCCGGCATGGCCCCTTATGTCCCGGAGAACTATACCCGCACGTACAACGGTCCGGTCAGCCTGCGCAGTGCTCTGGCGCGGTCGCTCAATATCCCTGCTGTGGAAGCGATGTCCATCGCCGGGATCGACAATGTCATCCGCACGGCGCATCGCATGGGCATCACCACGCTGGACAAAGGATTGCAGCATTACGGCCTGAGCCTCACCCTGGGGGGCGGCGAAGTCAAACTTATCGACATGACTTACGCCTTTAGTGTATTTGCCAATAACGGCGTGATGTACGGCCAACCCATTCCGCAGTCGCAATTGCGCCCCAACTTCCGCGAGCTTGACCCCGTGGCTATTTTGCGCGTCGAAGATCGCAACGGCAACATCCTCTACCAGTACGAACAGCCGGAAAGCCGCCAAATCCTGGAGCCGCGTCTGGCTTACCTGATCACGGACATTCTCTCCGACCGCCAGGCACGCATCCCCACATTCGGCACACCTAATGCTCTGGAATTTGCCGATGGCCGTCCGGTGGCCGCGAAAACCGGCACAACCAACAACTTTACCGACAACTGGGCCGTGGGGTATACGCCGCAAATCGCCGTCGGCGTCTGGCAGGGGAATAAGGACGCTGAGGATTTCATGATCAACACGGATGGGATTCGCGGTGCAGCCTATATCTGGCATGCGGTGATGGAATATGCCCTCAAGGATCAGCCGATTGTCCCTTTCACCCGCCCTGAAGGATTGGTCGAAGTGACCGTCTGTGCGGTTTCAGGGCTAAAGCCCAACGGTCACTGTCCCACGCGCACCGAGCTGATGATTCCCGGCACGGAACCCACCGAGACAGATAACATCCATCAGGTCTTCCTGGTTAACCGCGAAACGGGCAAACTCGCCACCATCTACACGCCGCCGGAACTGGTGGAAGAGCGCGTCTACATGGTTTTGCCGCCGGAGGCCCAGGACTGGATCAACAGCTTGCCGGAGGAAAAGCGCGTGAACATCCCGCCGACAGAGTACGACACGGTCTACGGCCCCAACCAGGCGCAAGCCGAGGTCGCGGTGATTTCTCCGACGGCCTACTCGTATGTCAGGGGATTCTTCCCTATCATCGGCAATGCGCGAGGGGGAAACTTCGGTTTCTACCGGCTGGTCTTCGGTAAAGGGTTGAATCCTACCGAATGGATGCAAATCGGGCCAGACCACGGCAATCAGGTAGACAACAATGTGCTGGAGTTCTTCGATACCACCGGGCTTGAAGATGGCCTCTACACCTTGCAACTGCAAGCCATCGGACAGGATCAGAGCGTGCGCCAGGCCACCCTGCAGTTCACCATCGACAACACGCCCCCCAAAGTCGATCTCACCTATCCGACTGAGGGATCGGTATATACATACGGCGTAGATGAGTGGGTGAACATCAACGCCGAAGTCAACGACAACTACGCAGTAGCCCGTGTGGAGTTTTACAAGGGCGACGAAACAGAGCCTTTCAAAACTCGCACTATCGCGCCGTTCAATGTCAACTGGACATTGGGTGGTCCGGGCGAATACAGTTTCCGCGTCGTCGTTTACGACGCCGCCGGGAACAAGACGGAAACGGAGCCGGTCAAGATCCGCGTTGTCGCCAAAGAGACGCAGTAAAAGCGACAGGATTTTCGGGGAACTTTGGCGAAGGGGCACATTTCATCAGCAGATTTAGCCGATTAAGCAAATTTTCGATCGGTTTACAGCGCACAATCTGCTAAATCTGCGCGCAACCGCTGGTTGCCCATCTGCTGATAGGAATAAGGAAGTTTTACTATACAAACCGAACTAAGCCAACGGGGATCTGACGATCCCCTTGGAGCATTTTTGGATCTACTGGAACTAAGCCTTCGCCAGCCTTGACCACCAGATATATATAAAAAAACGACGGGGCTACACTAGCCCCGTCGTTTTTGATTTACAGGAATTATCCCTTTTTCTGCCGGTTGAAGAACCACTTTTGCGCTTCAGCCGCCACCGAGGGCAGTAAGATCAGTGGAATCATCGGCACCCATTCGTTCACAGTAATCGGCGTCGTGTTGAAGATCCGCTGTACAGTCGGGACCGGGATATACACCACCACGAACAGCAGGAGCAACGAGAACCCGACCGCATATTGCATATACTTGTTGGTAAAGATGCCCAACTTGAACAAGGGATAACGCTCCGAGCGGGAAGTGTAGGCCCGCAGTAGCTCAGACGCCACCAGGGTCACGAAGGCCATCGTCTCTGCCGTCAAGAGAACGAAATCGTCGAACGGATCAGTAAGCGGATCAAAGATACCGGGGGTGGTACTGACGAGTCCCCGATAGACCGCGTGTTCGGGACCAAACACCTTCCAACCCAAGAGATACGCCGTTAAAACAGCCACAGTGATCGCCACCGTCTGCACAGCAACACCGATCCACATCTCACGGTTAATCACCGGCTCGTCTGGCGGGCGAGGAGGACGCTCCATCAGGTCAGGATCACCTTTCTCCAGACCCAACGCCAGGGCAGGCGCGCCGTCGCTTAAGAGGTTGAGCCACAGCAGTTGAATCGCGGTCAGTGGCGGCGCCCACCCCAAAGCGGTGGAGATAAACAAAATCGAGATTTCGGCCACGTTACACGACAGCAGGAAGTAGACGAACTTGCGGATGTTGGAGTAGATGATGCGACCCTGCTCAATGGCGCTGACGATGGAAACGTAGTTGTCGTCGGTGAGCACCATGTCCGCCGTCTGCTTGGTGACGTCGGTACCGGTGATGCCCATCGCCACGCCGATGTCGGCCTGCTTGAGGGCGGGTGCATCGTTGACGCCGTCACCCGTCATCGCCACAATGTTGTTACGCTTGCGCAGCGCCGATACGATGCGCATCTTGTGATGCGGAGCCACGCGTGCGAAGACATCCACCTTGTCAATGGTCTCGGCTAACTGATCGTCACTCATCGCTTCCAATTCTGCGCCGGAGACGACGGCATGCCCCTCGCGCAGAATGCCGATTTCGTCAGCAATCGCGGCAGCCGTCGCGGCATAGTCGCCTGTGACCATAATCGTGCGCAACCCAGCGCCTTGCGCCTTTTGCACTGCCGGGAGCACTTCTGGACGCGCCGGATCGATCATGCCCTGCAAGCCGACGAAGATCAAGTCGCGTTCAATGTCTTTCGGCTGCGGTTCATCCGGTACCTCTGTCAGAGGACGATAAGCGACCGCCAAGACGCGCAGCGCTTGAGAAGCCTGAGCCGCATTGGCATCCAGGATCTCCTGACGTTTGGCATCGGTCAGGGGAACGGGGCCTTTAGCCGTCAGAATATGGGTGCAACAATCCAGGACCAGGTCGGGCGCGCCTTTGGTAATCGCTACATAGTTGTTTTTGCCGCCGCCGGGTAAGGGGCTGATATTTTTCTCGCCCGCCGGCTCCAGGTCGTGGATGGTCGTCATGCGCTTGCGGTCGGAATCGAAGGGGATCTCGTTCACACGCGGGAAGACAGCTTCAAGTTTGTCCCGCCATAGCCCGGCCTTAGCCCCAGAGACCACCATCGCGCCTTCGGTCGGGTCGCCGATCATGCGATACTTGGTATCGGTATGCGGTTCAAGAATTGCGTCGTTACAGAGCACGCCGCCCCACAAAACCGCCTGGAGCACCGGATGCTCTTCCAGGCGTGTAACCTGGGTGCCATTCAAGATGAAGTCGCCGTCAGGGGCGTATCCACGTCCCGTCACCTCATAGGTATGACCGTCCACCCAGATGCGTGTCGCCGTCATCTGGTTCTGGGTCAGCGTGCCGGTCTTATCGGAGCAGATGACCGTCGCCGCGCCCAGCGTTTCGACGGCGGGCAGACGGCGGATCAGCGCGTGGCGCTTGACCATTTCCTGCATTCCCAGGGCCAGACAGATGGTGACAACGGCGGGCAATCCTTCGGGCACAGCAGCAATCGCCAGGCTGACTGCCAGCATGAAGAACTCTTTGCTATGCTCGATCCAGCGATGGAAGTCCCAGCCGACAGTGGCTCCGGTAATCACCGGGCGCAGCATCCCCACCAGAAACACCAGGCCACAGATGGCGAGGCTGGCAATGCCGAGCGTTTTGCCAACCGCGTCCAATTTTTTCTGCAATGGCGTGTCTTCTTCCTCAACCGACTGAATCAGTTCGGCAATCCGCCCGATAACCGTCTTCATGCCGGTGGCTACGACCACGCCCTGTCCACGCCCGTAGGTAATCGTCGTACTCATGAAGCCCATGTTGTGCTGATCACCCAGGCCGGCTGACGGATCCAGCGTGTGGAATGCGTTCTTGTTGACCGGCACCGATTCTCCGGTCAACGAGGCTTCCTCGGCCTTGAGGTTCATACTTTGCACCAAACGCAGGTCAGCCGGAACAATGCTACCGGCTTCCAGCAGCACCACGTCACCGGGCACCAGCTCGCGCGAGGGGACCATCATCCGCGTTCCATCCCGGATCACGTGCGCCTCGGGCGCCGCCATCTTCTTGAGAGCAGCTAAGGCTTGTTCGGCGCGGGTGTCCTGGATGATGCTGATGGCTGTATTGAGGATCACAATGGCGATGATGGCTGCCGCCTCAACATAGTCGCCCAGGATGGCCGAAATGACAGCGGAAACAATGAGGATCATCACGATAAATTCGGTCAGGCTCTCCCACAAACGCTCAAAGAACGTTGGCGGCTTCTTTTCTTCCAGTTCGTTGTACCCGTAGGTTTCCAACCGGCGCTTGGCCTCGGCGGTGGTCAAACCGGTGCGGATGTCAACGTTCAGTTTTTCGGCTGCCGCTTCGATACTTAGAGCATGCCACTTTTCTTCAACTACGCTCATGCAACCTCCTCCATACAATGATATAAGATGTCAAAACGGAATGTAGCCTTGACATACAAACCCACATCATAACACACTCTTGCGGATGAGCAAGACCTTCGCCGCCCCTGGCGAAGGGTTAGACAAGCGAAATGGCGCGCGATTCGTTCACCGCAGAGGTCGCAAAGCACGCAGAGAGAGCTTCTTTATACGTCTCGCTGCGGCCTCAGCGTGCTCTGCGGTGAAATATGGATAATCGCCGGCGAGTTAACGCGCCGAGAATTTGTATATCGTCGTCGTCTGGTACGTCTGCCCAGGTTCAAGTGTGGTGGAGGGGAATTCAGGCTTGTTGGGCGAATCGGGGTAGTGTTGCGTTTCCAGACAGAAGCCGCCGCGCCGCACGTAGACGCGACCACCCTTCCCCGGCAGCGTTGGCGGCATCATATTCCCGGCGTAGAACTGGATCGCCGGCTCGGTGGTATGAACTTCCATCACCCGGCCCGACGTCGGTTCGTAGACGCGCGCCGCCAGCCGCAGCACGCCCGGCTCACCGTTGACGACCCAGTTGTGATCGTAGCCGCCGCCGAACTTGAGCTGCGCATCGTCCGTGTTGATCCGCGCACCGATGGGCGTCGGCGTGCGGAAGTCCATCACCGTTCCGGCAACGGGGCGCAATTCGCCGGTGGGGATCAGCGTCCCATCGACCGGGGTGAACGTATCGGCATTGATCAGCAGCTCGTGATCCAGGATCGTCTCCGCCGCCCCTGCCGAGAGGTTGAAGTACGAGTGGTTGGTCAGGTTGACAACCGTAGCCTTGTCTGTAGTCGCTGTGTAATCGATCTTGAGGGCGTTGTCGTCGGTCAGGGTATAGGTAGCCGTGACGGAGAGTGTGCCGGGGTAGCCTTCCTCGCCGTCGGGACTGGCGTAGACCAGGGCCAAAGCCGGCCCCGCAGCCGTTTCAAAGGCACACGGCGTCCAAACTTTTTTATCGAAGCCCTGAATGCCGCCGTGCAGGTGGTTCTGGCCGTCGTTCTGCGCCAACACGTACTCCACGCCCTTCAGCGTAAACCTGCCGTTGGCGATGCGGTTGCCGAAGCGTCCCACCAGGCAGCCGAAATACGGGCTGTGCGCGACGTACTCGGCCAGGGTGTCGAACCCGAGCACGACGTCGGCAAAGGTACCGTCACGGTCTGGGGCGGTTAACGAAACGACGATCCCCCCATAGTTGGTGATCGTCGCGCGCATCCCCTGGGCATTGACCAAGGTGTATAGGAAAACCTCTGTTCCGTCAGCCAACATGCCAAATGATTGCTTTTCGATCTTCATAGCCTCGCCTCCTCACAAAGATAAACCACGAATCTACACGAATTTTCACGAATAAGAAACAATATTAGTGGTAATTCGTGCCGATTCGTGGTAAGAAATTTCGATTCTTGATACTACACCCGGCAATATGATCGCTTCCGGCAACTGCTCGCTACAGTAGAGCAAGTGCGCCGGACAGTGACAATCCGATGCGCCACAACGGGGAACGACGACACGTGCGCCCTGAGTTTCGAGCAGATAGGTCGCCCACGCGCACTCGCAGCGGACATTGGGCGCCAACCACACGGCGACCGGTGTGGCCCATGCGCGCACATAATCAATGTGCCAGCGCTGCATAGTGCCGCCGCGCAGATGACGTCGCACCCGTGCGCGCAGACCACCCGGTCCCCACGCGCTGCCGACGTAACAATACAGGCCGGGCGGTAATATCTGTTCCCCCAACGCGCCGATCGTGCAACGAACCGCGTCGGGAATGGACAATCCTACTGCATACGTGCCGGGCGCCGTCGTCAGTAGCGCATTTGGGACTTCCAGAGGGCGCCCCCTAACCAGTTCAGGATCACCCCCAAAATCAGGGCCAACACCCCCACGATATCCATCAGATAGAGGGTGTGTCCGCTATCCAATTGCCAGACAAAGGCCCCTTCATAGGTATCGGGGAGCGCCAGCGCCATCAATCCCAGCAAAATGAAGAGGACACCCGCGCCACTCAGCGCAACCACCATCCAGTTGTGCTTCGGGGCCGTCATCATGACTCCTCAGGAGGGGGAACCGGCAAGTCCGCCACCGGGGTTCCCATCCATTTTTCGCCCACCTCAATCAGCATGACGGGGATGTCATCCCGAATGGGGTATTTGCGATCACAATCCTGGCAGACGAGCCAGCTATCGTCGCGCACCAAGGCCAACAAGCCGGGATCATCTTTGTCCTTGCGGCGCGTCTCGCCACTCACGCAATACGGACAACGCAAAATGCTCAGCAACTCCGCATCAACCATCGTTCCTCCTGAACCGACGATTTGAATGTGCTTAACCGAGAGTATACCATGCTTTGCAGACTGCAAAAGTCTCAGTAGATCGAAATCACCAGCTGAGACTTTTGTAGTCTTTAACTGAGTCTCAGGAGATCGACAGATACTCCAAAGGGATCGTCAAATCCGCGTTCCGGTCTGGATGCGGCGATCCAGACCGGACGAAATTCGATCTACTGAGTCTATCCGCCTCTCCTGAAAACAACTACGGATAGCGATAGATTTCGGCGCGGGACCAACACGCCCAGTCCTGGTTGGCGCTGTCGCCGGCATCCACCCGCAGAATGATGTCCGCGCCCTGCCCGGCATAAGGTGAAAGGTCCACGCTGATCGTCTTCATGCCATCACCATAAATGTCGGAGACCTGCGCAAGGGTCACGGTGCCGCTGGACGCAGCCCGCAACAGCACTTTGAACGTCACATTGCCGGCATTCGCGCCCTGCAAAAGCCCTACAGTGGCGTAAAAACGGTCTCCCACCTGGACAACATAGTGTTCTGTTGTGTAGAGATCGGTATACGCACCGGCGACCCAACCATTGGCAACCCACTTGGGATGTGTTTCCAGACACTTCCCTTGAATCGCAGTACCGGTTTCCAGATTCCCCGTATCCCACCGCACAAAGCCCTGCGCGTCGCCCGTTCCGCCGTTCCACGTGAGGTCGGTCACAGGATCGCCGGATTCCCACGAGGCCAGGGGGGCTTTCTCCACAAAATCATAGACCACGCGCGGGTTGACAACGGCAATGGTGTTTTCAAAGACGTTGTTGGTCTCATCGCTTTCCGTCACCGTGTTCTCGACATCGACCTGCGCTTTGGTGACAAGGCTGCCGTAAGAACTGGAGTAGCGGAAGTTGTCGCAGCCCAGGATCACCGTTGCGCCAGCCGTCACACCGGTGACATTCCATTCGCAGGAGGCAGACGTGAAATTCTTGCCGCCCCACCAACGTGCCACGAAACTGCCGCTATCAACGACGCCCCGATTGCGCACACGCAGCAGCACCTTGAGCGGCAGGTGTGCCACCGGGGTCGCCGGCTCGAACGTGAGCGACTCGACATACAGGTCCACGCCGGATACCCCACAGGCGACGTTGACCGTCACACTCACCCGTCCGATTTCTGCTCCGCTTTGGCCGACGGCAATCAAGGTGACGACTGAAGCACCGGCAGGCGGATTATTCCACACGTAGGTGGTCGCGTCGGCAGGAAGATTCACCAGCAGGCCCGGGCCTTCGATGCGATACGCGGTCTGGCCCGTGGCGGTCGTCCAGGTGAAGGTGATAGTTTTGCAATCCGTTGACACCGTGCCGACAAAGTTGCCTGGGGCGGCAGGCGCCACCGTGGGCGTCGGCGTCGCCGGGCCTTCGATGACGATCTGCACGTAGAAAATGCCGCCGTAAGCCTTCCCCGACGGGTCCTGCAACTGCCAGTTGCTGCGATAGGTGCCTGGCGCAGCCGGCGCCGTCATCGACACGCTGATGTCCACCTGCGCATTAGGAGCAGTGGGCGGCACTGCAACGGAGGGCGGGGCGCCCAATATATCCCCTGATACATAGACGAACTTCGTCCCTTCGCCCCAGGTGCACGTGCCGCTGTTACGAATCCGCCACGTTTTGATGAACGCCTGGTTCTTCTCCAGTTTGGTGTTGTCGGGGATCGTCACATCGGCGACGTAAGCCGCACGCAATACACAGCCGCCTTCACCGGCAACATCAGGCGCTTCGGTAGGCGTTGACGAAGGCAAAGCGGCGACCGGTTGCAGGGTCATTGTCGCCGTCACTATCGGTGCCGCCGGTGCAACCGGCGTATCTTCCGCCACGGGCTCCGGCGTAGGCGTTCTGCCCGGCATGTTGCATGCCAAAGCCAACCCCATCAGGCTCAAAACTACCAGCCATACAACACGACGTTTGTTCATATCCTTACCCTCCTGAAGAATCAACAAATTACGAATGGCGAATGGCAAACTGAGTTTCTTGCAGCCTGCATCCTGCTCCCTATCTTAATCCAAAAACACGAGAGAGACAAGTCTGGTGATTACCCACATCGTGCAGGATGCGCGCAATGCATTATTCACCGCAGAGGTCGCAAAGCACGCAGAGAAAGCTTCCTTGTTATGTTTCTCTGCGGTCTCAGCGCGCTCTGCGGTGAGATAGGAGTAATCACCAGCAACAAGCGAATCACGGATTACAAATGGCGAGTTGCGCGTTAAGCATTGCGAATTACGCACTGACCATCGAGCTTCAAACACCCTGTATCCTGCATCCTGCCTCTTGCATCCTACCTCTTGCATCCTGCACCCTGCATCCTCCCCACTTGGCGATTGGTTTGGTTGTGGTATGATGGCACAGGGTTGAGGCCATACACAGAATGACAACATTATTCACCTTCGACATACTCGCCACGGATGGGCCGGCGCGGGCAGGCGTGTTTCACACCGCCCACGGCCCACTGCCGACGCCGATCTACGCGCCGGTCGGCACGCAGGCGACCGTCAAAGCGGTGACGCCGCAGCAGTTGCGGGAGGTCGGCGCGGTGCTGTTGCTGGCGAACACGTATCACCTGTACCTGCGGCCCGGCGACGAGCGCATCGCAGCATTGGGCGGCCTGCATCCCTTTATGGGCTGGAATGGCCCGCTGCTCACCGATTCCGGCGGCTTTCAGGTGTTCAGCCTGGGCGGCGGACGGGGGCAGACCCCGCTGCGCGCCATCGACGACGACGGCGTGACCTTTCGCTCGCACATCGACGGGCGGCAGCACCGCTTCACGCCGGAGCGGGTGATCGAGATCGAGCAGAACCTCGGCGCGGACATCGCTATGGTGCTCGACGAATGCGCGCCCCCCACCGACTACGATTACAACGTCCGCGCGCTGGCCCGCACCCACGCCTGGGCCGAACGATGCAAGGCCGTGCACACCCGCCCGGATCAGGCCCTCTTCGGCATCGTGCAGGGGGGGATCTTCCCTGAACTGCGTGCACAGAGCGTCGCCTTCCTCACCGCGCTGGATTTCCCCGGCTACGCCATCGGTGGCCTCTCGGTAGGCGAGACGAAAGCGCAGATGTACGCCACCCTGGAGGCAACCGCACCACTGCTGCCGGAGCAAAAGCCGCGCTATCTGATGGGTGTGGGCACGCCGGAGGACCTGGTGGAAGGCGTGGCGCGCGGCATCGACATTTTCGACTGCGTGCTGCCGACGCGCGTTGCCCGCAACGGGCAGGCGCTCCTCAAAACAGGGAAGCTCAACATGCGCAACGCCCGCTTCGCCGACGATCCCGCGCCGCTCGACGCGACGTGCGCGTGTTACGCCTGTCAGCACTTCAGCCGCGCTTATATCCGCCACCTGTTCGCCGCCAAGGAAATCCTGGGGGCCACCCTGCTGACCATCCACAACCTGCACACGATGCTCACCATCATCACCGAATGTCGCGCCGCCATCCTGGCAGGCGCTTTCACCGACTATCGTGCCGCCTTCTGGGAAGCGCGGAGGGCAGTAGACGGTACACAGTAGACGGCAGATGGGGAAACCCTGTCTACTGTCTACTATAACAGAGAGGACAACGATGCAGAAACGAAACGGTTTGAGCTGGTTACGAAATCCGAAGAAAGATCCCCTCGAAGAGACGACGCAGAACGTCGCACAGGCGTATAGCCGCCGGCAAAAGCTGGCGAACAAACGCGAGATTATCATCAAGAACGAAGCGCAGATCGCCGGCATCCGCAAAAGCTGCCACCTGACCCGCGACATTCTGGATGCCATCACCCCACGTATCCGCCCCGGCATCACCACCGAACAGATCAACACGTGGGTCCACGAGATGACCATCGCCCACGGCGCCATCCCTGCGCCGTTGCACTATCGCGGCTATCCCAAAAGCGTGTGCACTTCGATCAACGAAGTCATCTGCCACGGCATCCCCAGTCCAGACCGGGTACTGCGCGAAGGTGACATCCTCAACGTCGATGTGACGACGATCCTCGACGGCTACTACGGCGATTCCAGCCGCATGTTTTTGATCGGGGAGGTCTCACCGGCGGCGCGGAAACTGGTGCAGGTGACGCGCGAGTGTATGGAGTTGGGCATCGCGCAGGTGAAACCGGGCAACCGCATCGGCGACATCGGACACGCCATCCAGCAGCACGCCGAACGCCACGGCTACTCGGTCGTGCGCGCCTTCGTGGGGCATGGGACCGGCATTTACTTCCACGAGGCCCCGGATGTGACACACTACGGTGTGCCGCACACCGGCGTGGAACTGGTCCCCGGTATGGTGTTCACCATCGAGCCGATGATCAACGCGGGCGATTACCAGATACGGACGTTGAGCGACGGCTGGACCGCGGTGACCGCCGACGGCTCACTCTCCGCCCAGTGGGAACACACGGTGCTGGTGACGCCAGACGGCGTCGAAGTCCTCACAGCGTAGTGTCAGTAGAACCCCAAATGCTCCAGGGGGATCGTCGATCCCCGGTCTGGTCTGGATCTGGCGATCCAGACCAGGCAAAATTAGATTACTGAGTATAGTTAACCACTGAGACACAGCGTACACAAAGAAAAATCCCCGTGATCTCCGTGTCTCTGTGGTGAAACAAAGCTATGTAGACGCGTTAAAATCCCAGTTCGCGCAGCCGCCCATCGCGGTCACGCCACTGCGGCTGCACTTTGACCCATAACTCCAGGTAGACCTTCCCGCCGATAAAACGCTCCAGTTCGGCGCGGGCTGCCGTGCCGATTTGCTTGAGGCGCTGGCCCTGTTTGCCGATGACGATAGGTTTCTGTGTCTCGCGCTCCACCCAAATGGTCGCCGAGATGTAGAGCACGCCGTTTTCGCGCTCGTGATAATCCTCCACGAAGACCGCCGCCGCGTGGGGGACTTCCTGGTGTGTGTAGTGCAACATCGCCTCGCGGATCAGTTCCGCCGCGATCTGATGTTCGGTCTGATCGGTGATCTGGTCGCCGGGGTAGTAGCGCGGACCTTCGGGCAAAAAGCGCAGAATGTGCTCCCGCAGCAAGTCCAGGTTCGTCCCCTTGAGCGCGCTGATGGGGATCGAGTCGGCGTAGTCGGGTAACAGCGCCCAATAGCTTGCAATGCGCGCTTCGGCCTGCTCTATCGGCAATGCGTCCATCTTGTTGAGGACGAAAATCACGGGATGTTGGCGCGAATCTTCGCGCGCCGCCCGTGCCGCCAACAACTGCGCGATGTGCGCATCCTCTTCCCGCGGCGCGACCGCCACATCGACAACAAACAACACCACGTCGGCGTTGGGGATGGCGGAGACAGCCTGCTCGATCATCAGCACGTTCAACTTATGGCCTGGCTTTTGATGAATCCCCGGCGTGTCGATGAAAATCATCTGGTAATCCGGCTCGGTGACGATGCCGGTGATGCGCGTGCGTGTTGTCTGCGGTTTGGGCGACACAATGGCAATTTTGTGCCCGACCAACGCATTGACCAGCGTGGATTTCCCCACGTTGGGCCGTCCGATAATAGCCACAAAACCTGAACGGTGGCCCTCCGGCAGCACCTCGTCGTGCCAATCCGCAGCGGTTTCGCCCTCGGTGATGACCGCGCCGCCGCTCTCGGCCAGAAATTGCTCGATGACCGCCAACGACGCATCGTCGTCACGCGAAAGGCTCACTTGTACATTTTCTTCTTCCAATAATTATTCTCCCTTAACCAGATAAATCGCCGGCAAACCAACCAGCGTCGTCAGTCCCTTGACGAGCACATTGGCCCAGAAAATCGACCAGACGACAGCGCCCGGCAGCACGCCGCCAAACGCCGCCCAACAGAACACCAGACTGTCCAGCGGCACGCTGAGGCCGTTGCTGATGAGCACGCGCGCCCACTGGTAGCGGCGCGTGATTCGCGTGACCCACAGGTGATAGACTTCCGTATCGAGCAGCTCGCTGAGCACCTCGGCGACAATGCTGGCAATGACGATCCGCCACACCGGCGCGAGCACGCCCGCGAAGGCGTCTTGCAACGGCCATGTTGGATCGGGCGGCAATGCGCTCACCAGGGCAAAGAATCCCGCCATCACCAGGTTGATCACCGCCGCCGCGATGACGAGCGTGCGCGCTGCCGTGCGGCCGAGCAGCTTGTGCACCATATCGCGCAGCGTGAACGTGAACGGGTAAATGAACGTCCCGCCGTCGATGCTGAAGCCCGCCAGCCAGGCGATTTTGAGACTGCCGATGTCGGCGAGCATCTGCGCCGCGACGTAAGCCGCCACGACGAGTACCCCGGCCTGCGTAATCGTGCTGTTTTCCCTGTCCGGCAAGCTCTCACATCCCCCCATCATCATACCACCCCAAGTCCACTTCGCGCTGTCCGGTGAAGCGAAAATCCATCGGCGCATCGCCATAGCGCGTTTCGCCACACGGATAGTACCGCATTTCCGCCGTTTTGCCACTCAAGACGCTGCAGAAAAACGGTCGCGTGGCGACGCGGATAGCGCTTGAGAAGCGGATGAACTGCCGTGAACGATGGCGTCTGCGGCGGTTTGTGTTGATAGCTCATCGGGGGGTGCCAGAGGTGAAGCGCGTGTCACACCAGGGATAATACAGCGTACTACTTCCCCGGCGCATCGCCACCCGCTGACCGCCGGCGTAGTAATATTTCTTCGTCGTGTTGCTGTTGACGTACTTGTAGTAGTTGCCCACGTAGTACGTCATCACGCCGCGAAGCACAGATTTGACACGGTGGCCGTCCCTGCTTCTGAGCAAGCTCCGCCGTAGATGAAGGTGGCGCCGGTCGCGCCGCTCACGGTAGTCAGGCGGTTTCCGGCAGCGCCAGCGTGACACCAGCGGACTCAAACAAACCGCTCAGCGCAGCGGCAAGTACCGCACCTGCCCTTCCCACTCGCCTTCCAGACTAAATTCGGCTAACAACAGGATATCTTCAATGGCAACGCCAATCGGGAGTACGGGGCACTTCGAACACGCCCGGCATCGGCTTGCCGGCGGCGACGCGCGCGTAGGCGTAATGCGTGAAGGTGGAGACATCGTGCGTCAGCAGAACCCGCCCTTCTTGGGCCGCCCATTCCAGCACTATGGGATCGTCCGCGCCGGATAAGCCGCTGTCTTGCACGCGTACAATGTCCAACTCCGGTGCGCGACGCCACAATCCGCGCACGATCCGGTTGTCGAAGTTTTCGTCAGCGGCCAGACGTAACATTGTGAGGAGAACGGCGCGCCAGCAGGCGCTCGCGGATGCCCTGAGGAGCATAGCGGGCTTCGTTGGATTCGCGCACCACCTGCGCCTGCTGCTGACGCCGCCGCAAGTACGTCTCCACTTCCGTCTGGCGTTGGAGGTAATAGCCGAGCGCAGCGTACACATCCGCCAGATTCAGGGTTGGATACTGGTAGAAGATCTCTTCGGCGGTTGCGCCCTCCTCGAAGGCCGACACCACCGTATCCAGGGTGACGCGCGTGTCACCAACCCGAATGACGCCGTCTGCATCCGTGAACAACGGCGGCGGTTCGGCGACAATCGTCAAGGTCAGGTTGTCGGTATCCATTTCCATTGCGAGTCCGTTCCCTTTTGTCAGAAGCAAGCTATGCGCGTATTTGCACTTATCATACCGCAAACCGTGAGAAGCCTTGGCGCGAACGAGTGTTTGGCTACCCAAACACTTGCTGAAAGAACGCGTCCTTGTCCAGACTTTCTTGCCAGACACGATGCCGCTGCACCGAATCCAACGGACGCGAGCGCGCCAGATCGAGGAAGCGCGTCGTCTCCACCGGGCCAAGCACACGCAGCAGCGTTTCCACAGCCCGACGAATCAGTTCTTCTTCCTGTAGATACTGATGCTCTATCACCGTCATCGCAAGTTCTCCTTTTCACACAACGCCAGCGGTGTACCATACCAGCAATGCACCGCTAACCGCCGGCATTGCCGCAACAGACGATCATCACATGTCACAAAGTCGGCAGAGGCGAACTCCGCAAATGCCACATGGGCGGCATCGGCCGGCCCAAGCCCCTGTGTTACCAATAGTTCCGCCCGCGCACGCACCTCGTCGAGATTTGCCGATATCCGTCGACCTGCCTGGCGCAACAAATGGACAAGGTATTCCCGTTCTGTCGCATCGGGAATCGCGGCAATCTCCACGTCGTGAACCGGTGATACGACGAGCATCAGGTCAGCCGTGCGAACGTGACTCAGGATCAATTGGACGGCTTCGGCTTCCAAACGGATGCGCATACGCGTCTGATCATCAAAAGGACGACACAATGCGCAAACGTCCAGATAGACTTGTTTGACTGATGACGACACGTTCACTCCATTCGCTAACGTTGATTTCATTATAGCACAGACCTGCAATCGCAGATCGTTCAGCTAACCGGTGAACTGGTAACACATCCAAACCAGGAAAAATGATAGCGCATTTTGGTGATTTTGCCACTGCCGCCGTTCGTGGATACCGGTGGATGACAACCCGTCAGCGTGCCTCGATTCGCTCCGGCGAGGCGTGCCTGCTCCCGGCTCGCGGCGTTGTGGAAGAACGGTCGTGTGGTCGCGCGGATTCAGTGAGCGGCAGCGCAGGTAGCGCCTGAGAAGCTGCACGAGTTATAGGGATGTGAAACGCCGTGGACGATTGTGTCCACGGCGTTTTCAATGCTTTACTCGGCGCCGGGTTATTCAGCATAATCCGGTTTCACTCGAAGTGGGTGCCGACGTCGTAGGTGGGCACGCCGTTCAGCACGGATTTGACGCGGTGGCCGTCGCCGCCGTAGACGAAGCGTGTAATGGCACCACTGACGATGTTCGTCACGACGGGCAAGTGATCCTCGGCGTTCCAGGCTTGCGAAGTGATCGTCTCTATACTGTTGGCTTTGACGCACAAGAACTTATGGCCGTTGCGATCGTAGACAGCATGAAAGTCTGCCGAGATGACATTTTTATGGCCATACCGCGGCCGAAGATTCCAGACAAACCGCTGCACCTGCCTCCCGAAAAGTTTCGTAGAAGGTCTGGATATCCATCCCGGCGGCTTCTTCCAGGGAAAGTAGTTGTGCCAACTCTGCACGATCCAGGTTGGCCAGTTCCAGCAGCGAGGAACCTTCTCCAGATGACCGCAACCACAGACTTAGGTGCTCTATTTCCGCCAACTCTGGGCACATACGGAAAGACTCACCGGGGATGGCTGCTCCACTATACCGGATCAGAATCCCCAAGTGATCATAGAAAACAAAAAGGCTATAGGGATAATGGGGGCCGGGAGGGTTCGGCCAGAACTCCAGCATCACCTGGGATGGCTGACCGTAGCGGGTCAGCACTTGATCCAGCGAATAACGATGCCAGTCTTGGGCAAGGTGGTTAGTCTTGGGATCACCTAAAACCTGACTGTGTATCCGGATAGAATGAACTAACCCCTCTCGCCGAGTGATGTGAAGCTCAAGGTTGTACAGAACAGCGCGCTCTAAAAGCGGTGGATCAAAGTAATAGTAGAGATCACCTTCATACATTATCTCTCCTATTCCCTCGGAGGTGAAAAAATCCCTTGTAGCTTGCCACGCTGTCTCACCAGGAGTTATACTCCACCAACAGGGTAACTCACAACCGCCATTGGTCTCAAGTAGCTTTCTCACAAGTGCCAATCTTTCGTCCGTTGTGAGTGTAGGGTGAGTGGTCAATGTAGGTGATGGCATAGAACTCGGTGTGGAGGTATGGCTTGGCGACCTGGGACTGGGCGATGGGGTCACACTAGGCGAAGGTATAGGAGTGGCCACTGGTGGCGTTCTGGCAGAGGGTGAAGAGCCAACAGAACACCCAACCAGATACAACAGTGTAACGGCAAAACCTGCGCAAGAGACTATCCGTCTTAAATAGTGGGTACTCATTCTCTACTCCTCGTCATGGGGTTGCTGACACTGCCAGCGTCATCCAACGTGGCATGTTCACATTCATCCACTGATAACGCGCAGCGCCAGCTGGATTGTCAGCAAAGTGGTTGTAGGCCCAACCAAGAAACATATCTGCAAAGTCCTCGTTAGGTGTTGGGGTCCACCAGTTCTGTTGCCAAGGACTTTCTAAGGTTGCGTAGCCCAGATCTGTCCGTTGGTATCCGAGTCCCGGCCATCCGCCGCCTGCTATGATAGTGCCGTTGTCGAGTTCAATCTGTGCCGCATTCAGGTCGGCATACGCCTGATAAGTCCCACGACTCCATCCAGTCCGCTGGGCAAGAAGATGACCCAGCTCGTGGGCGGCGTTATGGAACGTGTAGCCACCGTGCGGGGCATTGGTATAAACGGTGATCCGTGGATTGGCTACAGATGCCCAGCAGCCTTTCGGATCTGGGCATTTGGACGCGGATTGGTGATAGACTACATCCCCCATCGTTTGCCGGAACAAGGTGACAGGATCGGGCATATCCATTATCGTCGGATCGAGACCGACCCCGCCGATCTGGTAACTATTGACTTGAGCATGCCAAAAAGCGGAAGCAATACGGGTAGCAGCATTATTCACGGCATCCCGATCTCGGCTGTGCCAGGTTTGATCCGCATCGGCCGTGAAACGAATGCCATACGGATTTTTCCAGGAGACCGAATACGAATAGGACGGTGATGTATCGTCGATACAGTGTTTGCTACCTGCTGGACACCAGTAGTGCCCCGTCGGATCCGTATACCTGAGCGGCGAATTCAGCACATAGCTATACCGGTTGAGACTCTGCGGATTGGCCGGGCTGGGGACAATCGTATCTGCCTGGATGAAGCGGCCCAGGGCCAGGCTGCGTCTGCGCAGCCGTCGTAGTAGCGGGCGTTGTAAAAGTACAGGCCAATCACTGCGTTGTTCCGTTGGCCGGTGAACTGGTAGGCAGTGGGACTGCTACCGACCCGGGTGCTGCCCCAGGGATAGTGTCGCTGGGTGGTATTCTTTGACGTGGTTGTAACGCCTGCTGACGATAACAGAGGCTGTGGGATGCTGAAAGCGACAGAGATTACTTCGTCTGCACCAGTGGCGTCAAATCTGTCACCGGCGAACGGTACCCTTGCTGCAACATATCCCATAACCACGTGTTCGCCATATCAAGCGTGCAGAGCTTGCGTTCGACGGCTAATACCAAACACCCTAACGAACCGGATAGCTTGATCTGCAACCGGCGCGCCTCTTGCCGTGCGGTCATATCATCGGTGAGTAACAACCAGTGACGCGCTTTCGCGATGGCCAAACACGAAGCTTCACCTTTGTGCAACCGTCGGGGCAGTGTACCGAGGTAGCGCAGTTCTGCTTCAGTCTGTAATCCGGTCAGGTGAATCCACCCGGCTGAGTTAGGTGGTGCAACAACATCCGTTACCCCGCCGTAGAAAGCATAGCCTTCGTCCAGACCTTCCTCGATCTCAGCGTAGACGTCGGTGGAAATGAAAACGCGCCCATAGAGCGTGCGCAGGATTTCCAACTGGCCTATCGCGGCGAAGTTGGAGATGACGGTAGTGTTGCTAATGACGTGCATCACTCCTCGAAGCCCGCGCGCAGCGCCTGCACCTCGGCGCGCGCCTCTTCCAGGGTTTCCGGCCCCAGCCGGGGTTGCACGCCGCGCGCGATGAGGATTTCGCGCATTTGCGGCCAACTGACGCCGGCCAACGCCGCCGCTTTCGCCAGGGAGATGTCTTCGTGTTCGTAGCGGTAGATTGCCAATCCGATACGGACATCCGAACGTTCACGCAGCAGCAGGCGCATTGCATCCTGAATGACCGCTTCTTCGCTGGCATAGAGATGTGCTGCTACCAAATCTCGCACGTTGAGCATTTTCCCTCCTTGTGATTGCCCTTATCATACCGCAAACCCGGGGAATTGTCTATACCAACGCGCCGTCCGAATGACTGCACTTTGAGCTTACCCCCATTTGTTAGACCACAAATGGGTTAGAATAAGTTGAAACGGGGACGCTGTCATCTTGCTCCTTACGCCCCGTAATGGACCTTAACAGGCGTTGCATAATTCAGGCTCTG
>Ga0101944_10002268_pt1 | contig 32264 bp, 17 predicted proteins | sample DewCreD2012metaG_FD_75245 | JGI IMG/M metagenome (GOLD analysis project Ga0101944, IMG submission 75245) | Hot spring sediment bacterial and archeal communities from British Columbia, Canada, to study Microbial Dark Matter (Phase II) - Dewar... ... | reverse complement strand
CCGCCCGCTCCGGCGGCCGCGCAAGCACCCCGCCGCGCGAGAGCCGCCGCCCTGCCCGCACGGACACCCTGGCGCTGGTGGGCGTCATGAGCTACGAGCGGGGTCCGTTCGCCTTTTTCGACGGCTCGAGCTCCGAGTTCCGCAAGGCGCTCCAACCCGGCGGGACCGTGGCGGGCTTCAAGGTCTTGGAAATCCGCCCCAACGGGGTCCGGCTCGACAACGGGACCAACCAGTTTGAACTGCGGGTCGGGGCCCGCCTGCGGCGCGAAGACCAGGGGCCCTGGCAACTCAGCGAATCCACTGAACCACTGGCGGTCGCCTCGGCCGGCGGTTCCACATCCCCCGGCGGCGTCGAAAGCAGCAACGACGCCGCAGATGAAGTCCTGAAACGATTGCTGCAACGACGCGAACAGGAAACCCGATGAACACCACGCCCTTTTACCTGCTGTTGGCCGGCGGCCTCGTGTGGGCTGGCCCCGCGCTCGGCCAGGAAGAAGACCCCGCGCCAGCCGCGGAACCCACGCCGCCGGTCGTTGTCTTGGAGGCCCCGCCGCCGGCCGAGCCACTCGAAGCGGCACCGGTAGTCCTCATCGAGGCCGAGTCGGGGCCCGGTATGGAAACAGTGCCCTTGCCAGTGGAAGCCGGGGAACCGGCGGAGGCAGCGCCGGCACCGTCGCAACCGCCGCCCGCAGGACCAGCCGCCACAGCGCCAGGACCGCCCGAGCGCCCGGATCGCGGCCGGCCCGTCCGTGCCGGGGCTGCCGCCGTCGCGACCCGGGCTTCGGCCGCGACCGCCCCGGACGGCAACGACTCGGAGCGGAACCTGCGCCTGAACTTCCGCGGTGCGCCGCTCGAACTGGTGCTCGATTACCTGAGCGAGGCGGCCGGGTTTGTCATTGTCCTCGAGACCGAGGTACGCGGCAAGCTGGACGTCTGGAGCAACCAGCCCCTCACCAAGGACGAGGCGGTGGACCTGCTCAACCGCGTGCTGGCCAAAAACGGTTACGCCGCTGTGCGCGACGGTCGCACGTTGACCATCATGACCCGCGACGAGGCCAAGAAGCGGGACATCCCGGTGCGGGCCGGCAACAACCCGGCCGACATCCCCAAGAGCGAGGCCATCGTCACCCAGATCATCCCGGTGCGCTTCATCAACGCGGTGCAACTGGCGCGGGATTTGCAGCCGCTCTTTCCCCCCAGCGCCACCATCGCCGCCAACGAGGGCGGCAACGCCGTGGTCGTCACGGACACCCAGGCCAACATCCGCCGCATCGCCGAGATCATCCGCGCCCTGGACACCTCGATCGCCAGCGTCTCCACCGTGCGCGTCTTCCCGCTGCGCTACGCGGATGCCAAGGCCCTGGCCACGGTGGTGCGCGAACTGTTCACCTCCGCCGAGGCCGGCCGCGGCGGCAACCAGCAGCAACAGCAGATTTTCCGCGGCTTCCGCGGCGGGCCGCCGGGCTTCGGCGGCGACCAGGGCGGCCAGTCCCAGAGCAGCGGCAACGGCCGCGTGGCCACCCCGCGCGTGGTGGCCGTGGCCGATGAACGCAGCAATTCCCTGGTCGTCAGCGCGCCCGAGGACCAGATGCTGCTCATCGCCGACCTCGTCGAGCAGGTGGACGTGAGCGTGGACGATGTGACCGAATTGCGCGTCTTCCGTCTCCGCTATGCCGACGCCCAGGAGACCGCCGACCTCATCAACGAGTTGTTCCAGGACACCACCCGGCAGGGCAACCAGGGCGGCGGCCCCATCCGCTTCGGCGGCGGCCCCGGCGGATTGCTCGCGCAATTGCAAAACTCGGGCGGACAACAGCCCAGCACTCGCCTGCAAAAGCAAAATCGCGTGCTGGCCGTGCCGGACCCGCGCACCCAGTCGGTCGTCGTCAGCGCCGCGCGCGAGATCATGGATCAGCTCGCCGTGATGATCGCCCAGCTCGACTCCGACCCCGCTCGCAAACAGAAGGTCTTCACCTTCTCGGTAGAAAACACCGACCCGGCGCAGGTCGAGGAAATCCTGCGCGGCCTGTTCGAGACCCAGAACACCCGCAACCGCGCGGCCACCACGCGCAACACCTCCCGCCAGGCGGGCAGCCAGCTCAACAACCGCGCCGCCACCACCCTCCAAAACCAAGGCCGCACCGGAGCGGGGACCGGCTTCGGCGGCGGCGCCGCGACGGGCTTCGGCACCGGGGGCGTAGGCCGCTGAGGAGTCTTGGGAACACGACCGCCTTTGACTGCCATGAAAATAACCCTTTGGAATCGGGGCGTTGCCGGCCTGGTCGGCTGGCTTCTTGGGCTGAGCTTGCTGGCCCTGCCGCTCCTGGCCCAGCAACAAACCCGCGCTCGTTCCACGGCCGCATACCCCCCTGCCACCGAGCTGGGTGAGGCCATCATCACCAGCGACCCGGAGACCCGCAAACTCATCGTCGTGACCGACGAGGAAACCGCCCAGTACATCGGCCAGGTTATCACCAACCTGGACCGCGCCGCCCCGCAGGTGCTCATCAACGTGCTCTTCCTCGAGGTCACCTACCGCAAGGGACTGGACCTGGGCGTGGAAGGCTCCTACCGGCGCCAGGACGGGGACGTCAGTTCCTCCATCCTGCAGCAGTTCCGCGGCCTGCCCGGCCTGACCTCCGGGGTCGGCCTGGCCACGTTTGTGGGGCAGGACTGGGACGTGACCCTGCGCGCCATCGCCGAGCAGGGCAAACTGGAAGTGCTTTCCCGCCCCACCATCCTGGCCCGCAACAACCAACAGGCGGTCATCACCGTGGGCCAGCAGGTGCCGCTCATCACCAACGTCCGCTACGATACCTTTGGCAACCAGATCAACGGCATCACCTACCAGGACGTGGGCATTATTTTGCGCGTCACCCCCTTCATCACCTCCGAGGACCTGGTCGAGATGATCGTCAGCCCTGAAATCTCGAACCTCTCGGACGAACGGGTGCCCATCGCCACCGGCACCAACAGCGTGGGCGCGCCCGTCATCAACCGCCGCGCTGCCGACACCGTGGTCGTCACCCCCGACGGCCAGACCGTGGTCATTGGCGGGCTCATGCAGGACACCAAAACCGCCAGCACCAGCAAAATCCCCCTGCTGGGCGACATCCCCCTCTTGGGCGCGGCCTTCCGGCGCAAGGTCAACCAGGACAGCAAGACTGAACTGCTCATCTTCCTCACCCCGCACATCGTCAAGCACCCGCGCGACCTCATCGCCATGACCCGCACCGCGCGCGACAAGGCCAGCGTCCTGCCGCAATCCTTCTCCGAGGAACAGTTGGACCGCATCCTCAACGGCCAGCCCGCCCAACCGACGCCCCCGCCGAAAAACGCCAAAACGCGCAAATAATCGAGATGGCGAAGCCAACTCCCGCGTTGCGAGCGGGGCGGGCGGCTCGCAAGATGCGGGGCTTTATGGCGCGTCGTCAGTATCCGTTTCACCTCATCGAGCCCAAGTGGCAGGCCCGCTGGGAGACCGAGCAAACCTTTCGCGCGTTCAACCCCGGCGAGACCATCCCGGCTGACCACCCCTTCGGCCGGCGGCACGGCCTGGCCGGCCGCGCCCCCCGAGCGGACCAACTGCCGCCCAAGTATTACATCCTCGACATGTTCCCGTACCCGTCCGGTGCAGGATTGCACGTGGGCCACCCGGAGGGTTACACCGCCACGGACATCCTGGCCCGGTACCGCCGCGCCCGCGGCTGGCACGTGTTGCACCCGATGGGCTGGGACGCCTTCGGGCTGCCGGCCGAACAATTTGCGATCAAAACCGGGCAGCACCCGCGCGTGACCACCGAGCAGAACATCGCCACGTTCCGCCGCCAGATCAAAAGCCTGGGCTTCAGTTACGACTGGACGCGCGAGGTGGACACGACCGACCCCGGGTACTTCAAGTGGACGCAGTGGATTTTCCTTCAGCTTTACCACGCCTGGTTCAATCCCGCGACCCAGCGTGCCGAGCCGATCAGCACCCTGCCCTATCCGCCGGAGTGCACCACCGAGGCGCAGCGCCGCGCCTGGCGCGACGCCCACCGCCTGGCCTACGTGAGCGAGCAGCCGGTCTGGTGGTGCGAGGCCCTGGGCACCGTGCTCGCCAACGAGGAGGTGGTGGACGGCCGGAGCGAGGTGGGCGGCTTCCCGGTCGTGCGCCGGCCCATGCGCCAGTGGATGCTGCGCATCACCGCCTACGCCGAGCGGCTGTTGCGGGACCTGGACACGATCGAATGGAGCGACTCGCTCAAGGAAATGCAGCGCCACTGGATCGGCCGCAGCGAGGGCGCCGAAGTGGACTTCGCGCTGGCGGACTTTCAGGACGGGGATGGCCGCCCGGTGAAGTTGCGCGTGTACACCACCCGTCCCGACACGCTCTTCGGCGCGACCTACATGGTGCTGGCGCCCGAGCACCCGCTCGTGGACCGCATCACGTCCCCCGCGCAGCGCGCCGCGGTGGACGCCTACCGGGCCGCGGTGGCGCGCAAGTCGGACCTCGAACGCACCGAGTTGGCGCGCGAAAAGACCGGCGTGTTCACCGGCGCGTACGCCGTGAACCCGGTCAACGCCGCGCGCATCCCGGTCTGGATCGCCGATTACGTGCTCCTGAGCTACGGCACGGGCGCGATCATGGCCGTGCCCGGGCACGACACGCGCGACCTGGAGTTCGCCGAGAAGTTCCACCTGCCGGTCGTGCAGGTGGTCCAACCGCCCGACCCGGCCACGGATTGGCGCGGGTTCGTGGGCGACGGCACGGCGGTGAACTCGGCCAACGCCGAAGTCTCGCTCAACGGCCTGCCCACGCCCGAGGCCAAGCAGCGCATCATCGCCTGGCTCGAGGCCCGGGGCCTGGGCCAGCGCACCGTGAATTACAAACTGCGCGACTGGCTCTTCAGCCGCCAGCGTTACTGGGGCGAGCCGTTCCCCATCGTCTGGAAGCACGACGCCGAGGGGAACCTCTACCACGAGGCCGTGCCCGAGCACTGCCTGCCGGTGTTGCCGCCGGAGCTGGATGATTACAAGCCCACGCCCGACGGCCAGCCGCCGCTGGCGCGAGCCCGGGAATGGGTCGAACTCAAGAGCGGCGCCCGCCGCGAGACCAACACCATGCCGCAGTGGGCGGGCTCGTGCTGGTATTACCTGCGTTACCTGGACGCGAAGAACGCCAGTGCGTTTGTCGGTCCCGAAGCCGAACGGTACTGGATGAAGACCGGCGGCCCCACCCCCGGGGTGGACCTGTACGTGGGCGGTACCGAGCACGCCGTGCTCCACCTGCTTTACGCCCGCTTCTGGCACAAGGTGCTCTACGATCTGGGCCACGTCTCGACCCCCGAGCCGTTCTTCAAGCTGGTCAACCAGGGCCTCATCCTCGGCGAGGACGGCCAGAAAATGTCCAAGTCCCGCGGCAACGTGGTCAACCCGGACGACATCCTGCGCGAGTACGGCGCCGACGCCTTCCGGCTGTACGAAATGTTCATGGGCCCGCTCGAGATGGTGAAGCCCTGGAGCACCAAGGGCGTCGAGGGCGTCTATCGCTTCTTGGGCCGGGTCTGGCGGCTGTTCGTGGACGAACAGGCCGAGACCGAACTCGAGCAGGCCGAGACCACCGCGCCCGAGTCCGGCCGGGAAGGTCTGCTGGACCTCCTCCGGCTCCACGCCGCCATCCGCGACGAACCGCCCGCACCGGCTCAGCTCAAGGCCCTGCACGCCTGCATCAAGAAGGTGACCGAGGACCTCGAAGGCCTGCGCTTCAACACCGCCATTGCCGCGTTGATGATCTTCGTCAACGAAGCCCTGAGCTGGACCACCCGTCCCGTGGCCGTGCTGCGCCCGTTCCTCCAACTACTGGCCCCGTTTGCCCCGCATCTGAGCGAGGAACTCTGGGAGCGCCTCCACCGGGCCTTCGGCCAGACCCCGCCTTCGCTGACCTACACGCCCTGGCCCGAATTCGACCCCGCCCTCTTGGTCGAGGACCAGATCGAAATCCCCGTCCAGGTCAACGGCAAGCTGCGCGACAAGCTGCGGGTCCCGGCGGACCTGGCGCCGGCGGACCTCGAGCGTGCCGCGCTGGCCGCGCCCAAGGTGCAGCCGTTCCTGGCCGGCAAGACGGTCAAAAAAGTCATCGTGGTCCCCCGCAAGCTGGTGAACATCGCGCTGACCCCGTGAGCACGCAGGCCTGCCGTGGCGCGAAGACCACTTCCGCCCCATGCAACGCACGGTCGTATTGAACGTGGTCGGGCTTGCCGGCGCGCTGATCGGCAAGCACACGCCGCACCTGCGCCGGCTGCTGAGCGAGGGCTCGTTCGTGCCCGTGGCGCCGGCCTTCCCCGCGGTCACCTGCACCGCCCAGGCCGATTACCTCACCGGCCGGCGGCCGCGCGAGCACGGCATCGTGGGCAACGGCTGGTACCACCGCGAGCTGGCCGAGGTGCATTTCTGGAAGCAGTCCAACCACCTGGTCACCGCGCCCAAGCTCTGGGAAGACCTGCGCCGGGCGGACCCGGGCTTCACCTGCGCCAAGCTTTTTTGGTGGTTCAACATGTACTCGAGCGCGAATTACTCGGTCACCCCGCGCCCGATGTACCCCGCCGATGGCCGCAAGGTGTTCGACATTTACACGCGTCCGCCCGAGCTGCGCCATACCCTCCAGCGCGAGCTGGGCCCGTTCCCCTTTGCCACTTTTTGGGGCCCGGCCGCCGGGGTGAAATCTCCGCAGGGCGCGCCCGACGCCGCCACGCGCTGGATCGCCGCCGCGGCCCGGTGGATCGAATCGAAGTACCGGCCCACGTTGCACCTGGTGTACCTGCCGCACCTGGACTACAACCTCCAGCGCCACGGCCCGTTCGCGCCGGACCCCGCCGGCGGCCCGCCGCCCGTGGCCTTCGGCCGCCGCACCCTCAACCCCGCCATCCTGCCCGACCTGGCGGCGGTGGACGCGCTGGTGGGCGAACTCCGGGCCTTCTTCGAGTCCTGCGGCGTCCAAGTGGTGGTGCTCTCCGAGTACGGCTTGAGCAACGTGAACCGGCCGATCCACCTCAACCGGCTTTTCCGCGAGCAAGGCTGGATCGCCGTGCGCGAGGAACTGGGCCGAGAGCTGCTCGACCCCGGTGCCAGCGCGGTCTTCGCCGTGGCCGATCACCAGGTGGCCCACCTGTACCTCAACCAGCCCGACCTCGCCCCGCGCGTGCGCGCGCTGGTGGAAGAACGCACCGGCGCCACCGTGCTCGGGCCGCCGGAAAAGGCCGCCCTGGGCCTGGACCACCCCCGCGCGGGCGACCTCGTAGCCGTCGCGCCCGAATCGGCCTGGTTCACCTACTACTACTGGCTGGACGATCGTGTGGCCCCGGACTTCGCCCGCACCGTGGACATCCACCGCAAGCCCGGGTACGACCCGGTGGAGTTGTTCACTGACCCCGCGCTCTCGCCGCTGGCCCTGCGTGCCCGGATCGCTTGGCGGCTCCTCCAAAAACGGCTCGGCTTCCGGATGCTCATGGACGTCATCCCGCTCGACGCCACCCTGGTGAAGGGCTCGCACGGCCGCCGCCCGGAGCGCGTGTCCGATTGGCCGGTCCTGCTCGTCAACCGCCCCGATGCCTTGCCGCCCGGGCCGATCGAGTCCACTGCCGTGTACGAGCTCCTCCGCAGACTGATCGCGGGCGCGACCCGCGGCGAGCAAGGTTGAAGTCCCACCTTGCGCGCCCGGGTTCGGGGCGTGGCCCAAGTGTTGCCATTTTGTGATTCGCCGCGGGCGGGGTTTGTGCTATGCAGACCGGCCGTGCTGAGTTTCTTGCACAAGCCCTGGCCGTGGGGAGCCCGGTATGCACTGGCCGGGATGCTGCTCCTGGCCGCCAGCGGCTGTTCGCTCAAAAAATTTGCCGTCAACCAGGTGGGCCACGCCCTGGCCGGCGGCGGCGCCACCTTCGCCAGCGAGGACGACCCCGAGCTGGTCCGCGCCGCGGTGCCCTTCAGCCTGAAACTCATGGAGAGCCTGCTGGCCGAGAGCCCGCGCCATCCCGGGCTGCTCTTCGCCACGGCCAGCGGGTTCACCCAGTACGCCTACGCCTTCGTGCAGATGGACGCCGATGAGCTGGAGGACCGCGACCTGGCCGCCGCCACCGCCCTGCGCGAGCGCGCCCGCCGGCTGTACCTGCGCGCCCGCGACTACGGCCTGCGCGGACTCGAGGCGCGGCACCGCGGCTTCCGCGCGGCCTTGCGGGCCGACCCCCGGGCGGCGGTGCGCGCGGCCCGCCGGCGGGACGTGCCGCTGTTGTACTGGACGGCGGCCGCGTGGGGCTCGGCCATTGCGCTGGCCAAGGACCGGCCAGAACACGTGGCCGAGGTGCCGCAGATGGAGGCGCTCATTGACCGCGCCCTCGAGCTGGACCCGGACTGGGGCGAAGGCGCGCTGCACACGTTTTTGATCACCTACGAAATGGCCCGCCAGGGCGCGCCGGGCGACCCCGCCGCGCGCGCGCGCCGGCATTTCGAGCGGGCCGTGGCTCTGAGCGGCGGCCGGCAGGCGGCGCCGTTGGTCGCCTTTGCGGAGGCGGTGTGCGCGCAGACGCAGGACCTGGCGCAGTTCGACGCACTGCTGGCCCGGGCCCTGGCCGTGGACGCGGACGCCGCGCCGGAATACCGCCTGGTGAACCTGGTGATGCAACGCCGCGCCCGTTGGTTGCTGGGCAAGCGCGCAGATTTGTTCCTGATTCCTGAACCCACCCCCGCTCCCTGACGTCCAACGCCGCATGAAACCGAGCCGTTTCCCCCGGTGGTTCTTCCTGTGGGGCGCGTTACTGCTCGCCCCGGGGCTCTGCCTGCCGGTCGCGCGCGCGGCCGAGCGCATCAAACTGGCCACGCTGGCACCCACCGGCAGCTCCTTCCACAAAAGCCTGCTGGGCCTCCGCGCGGTCTGGCGCAAGCTCTCCAACGGCGCGGTGGACCTGGTCATCTACGCCGACGGCAAGCTCGGCGGCGAGGCGGACACGGTGGGCCTGATGCGGGTCAACTCGATCCAGGCCGCCATGCTCACCGGCGTGGGGCTGGCGGAGATCGAGCCGGCGGTGCAGGGGCTCTTGTCCATCCCGATGGGGTTCCGCGACCTGGACGAGGTGGACCACGTGGGCGCGCAACTCCAACCGCGACTCGAGGCCCGGCTCGAGGCCAAGGGCTTCGTGGTGCTGTTCTGGTCGGATGCCGGCTGGGTGCATTTCTTCAGCACCAAACCCGTCGCCCGACCGGACGACCTGAAAAAGCTCAAGCTCTTCTCCTGGGCCGGCAGCGTGGACCAACTGGCCATTTACCGCTCGGCCGGGTTTCAGCCGGTGGCCCTCGAGACGGCGGACATCCTGCCCGGCCTGCAGACCGGCCTGATCGAAGCCGCCCCGCTGCCGCCGGTCTATGCCCTGTCCACGCAGGCGGATTTGCGCGCGCCGTACATGCTGGCCCTGAACTGGGGGCCGTTGGTGGGCGCGTGCGTCATCCGCAAGGCCACCTGGGACAAGCTGCCCGGCGCGTTGCGCGAGCCCCTGCTCCGCGCCGCCCGGCAGACCGGCGCGGAGATCAAGGCCAGCGGCCGCAAGGAATCCGAGGACGCCATCCGGGCCATGCAAAACCGCGGCCTGAAAATCACCCCGGTCCCCCCGGCGCTCGAGGCCGAGTGGCGCGCCGCCGCCGAGGCGGCCTACCCGCAAATCCGGGGCAAGATCGTCCCGGCGGACATCTTCGACGAGGTCCTCCAGATCATCCGAGAGTACCGCGCGAAAAAGGCGGAGGCCGCCAACGCGCGTTGAAGCCGGCGGCGCGGCCGGGCCTGTTGCCTCCGGCGACGCCGCGTCCGGTACTGTGTTCCCAGCAGATTTGGTTGCTTGATTCTTTGCCTTGCTCATGCGTTGAAACCCACTCCATTTCACAAGTGGCCGGAAGATAAACGATTCGCACACCCGGGGCAATCCCGCCCTGAGATTGTTGCCCCCAACTCCCAGCAGGCTTCGTGTTGAGAGCACGAACGGGGCAGGCGCTCGATGCGGCACGCCGGATTCACAGCCGGGGCGCTGTCCCAACCCACCGCAGGGGCAAGGAACGTCGGCAGGGCGCGCCCATGGGCGGGGATGTCCACAAAACCGGCTCGCTTTGCCGTCCGGTTACTCCCATTCTGTTGAGACGACGTGCATTTCGCCGCGTGCTGGGGCACGAAATGTGGGTTGCCGCGCCAGGACAGAAGTTCCGATTGGCACGAATGCCCTTGGCCTTATCCTGGCCCGATCTGAGCAAGGCACGCAAACGGCTGCCACGCGGGGGGCCGAAGGCCCAGGACCTGCTTGCTCAACGACTTGCGCTAGCGCACGGGGTTTCCTGCACGTGCACCCGGGCTGACCTTGGCTTGTGTGTTAAATTGGGACAGGTGTTGTCCTGTGGCATGGACAGATGCCAGGGCCGCGACCTGGCGCTTGGTAAGAGACGACGGCACATGAAAAACAAAGTTGCATCAGGCGTGTTGGCTATCTGGGTTTGGGGCGGTTTCGCGGGCGGGGCTGCCGCGCAGACCAACGGTGTGCTGCGCGAAGTGTTTCTGGACATCGGCGGCGGCACCGCGGTCGCCGACCTGACCAACGCGCCGTCGTTTCCCAACAACCCCTCGTTCGAGGAGGTCCTGACGGATTACTTCGAGACGCCCACCGATGTGTATGACAACTACGGCCAGCGCTTGCAGGCGCTGATCACCGCGCCCACGACGGGCAACTACCGGTTCTGGATTGCCAGCGATGACGCCTCCCAGCTTTACCTGAGTACCGACGAAAACCCGGCCAACAAACGGCTCATCGCGCAGGTGACCGGCTGGACGTCGTCGCGTGAGTGGACGAAATACACCAGCCAGCAGTCTTCACTCATCAGCCTGACCGGGGGGCGACGCTACTACATCGAGGCTCTGATGAAGGAGGGCTATGGCGGCGACAACCTGGCGGTGCGCTGGCGCCTGCCCAGTGGCACGATCGAAGAACCCATCCCCGCTTCCCGCTGCGTGCCCTTCGGTTTGGGGCCGCCGGTTATCGTCCAACAGCCCACCAATACCACCGTGCTTGAGGGGGGAACGGCCACCTTCACCGTAACCCTGGCCCGGGCCGTCGGCGCTACGTTCCAGTGGAAACGCAATGGCACGAACCTCCCCGGCGTCACAACCCCCGCCTGCGTCTTTGGCCCGGTGAAGTTGAGCGATAACGGCAGCACCTTTCTCTGCGCCATCACCAACGCCTACGGCTGGACCAACAGCGCCAGCGCCACGCTCACGGTTCTGGCCGACACGACCCGTCCGACACTGGTGGCGGTGCGCAACCTGGGCGACCCGCAACTCCTGATGGTGACCTTCTCCGAGCCGGTCGAAGCCGCGTCGGCCGGCAACCCGGCCAATTACACCCTCAACCAGGGCGCGTCGGTGCAAGGGGTGGTGCTGTTGGAGGACCCCACCACGGTGGCCCTGCGCACCACACCGCTGAGTTCGTCGCTCATCTACGTCCTCACGGTCAACAACGTCCGCGACCGCGCCCAGAACCCGAACACCATCCTGCCCAACACACAGTTCAGCTTCAGCACCGGCTACACCCCGCTGGACATCCGCTACGTGCGCGGCACCAACGAGCCGGCCGGGCCGTCCAGCCGGCGCACCAGCCTGGCCATCACGGAAATCATGTTCCACCCCACCAACCGGCCGGATGGGCGCAATCTCGAGTTCATCGAGCTTTACAACTCCGGCCTGTGGGCCGAGGACCTGAGTGGCTACCGGCTGACCGGCGACGTGAGCTTTACGTTCCCGGCCGGCACCTCACTGCCGGCCCGCGGCTACCTGGTCGTGGCGGCCCGGCCTGCCGACATCCAGGCCGTCTATGGCCTCAGTGGCGTGCTCGGCCCCATGACCAACAGCAGCGGCAACGTCTCCAATGTCCTGTCCAACGGCGGCGGCACCATCCGCCTGCGGGATGAACTCAACTCGGTCCTGCTGGAGGTCAATTACGACGACGAACCGCCCTGGCCCGTGGCAGCCGATGGCGCGGGCCATTCGCTCGTGCTGGCCCGGCCGTCCTACGGCGAGGGCGACCCGACTGCTTGGGCGGCCAGTGACCGCGTGGGCGGTTCACCCGGGGGCGCTGACACCCCCGCGCTCAACCCTTGGCGCACGGTCCTCATCAATGAAATCCTCGCTCATACCGACCCGCCGCTGGAGGATTACATCGAGCTTTTCAACTACGGCAGCAATCCGGTGGACCTGAGCCATTGCGTGCTGACCGACGATCCGACGACCAACCGGTTCCGCATCCCGGCGGGCACAACCATCCCGGCCCTGGGCTGGGTGGCCTTCACCCAAACGCAGCTTGGCTTCGCCCTCAGCGCGGAGGGCGAGACGATTTACCTCATCGCCACCAACGGCAGCCGGGTGGTGGATGCCCTGCGGTTTGAAGCCCAGGAAAACGGCGTGGCCTACGGTCGCTACCCGGACGGAGCGCCGCGCTTCCGACGGTTGGAGCAGATCACGTTCGGGCAACCCAATGCCCGCCCGCGGGCCGCCGACGTGGTCATCAGCGAGCTTTACTACCACCCGGTCACCGAGGACGACGACGAGGAGTTCGTGGAAATCCACAACCGCGGCAGCAGCGCGGTGACGCTGACCGGCTGGCGGCTGCGGGGCGGTATCAGCTTCAATTTCCCCAGCGGCGCCGTCCTGCCGGCAGGCGGCTACGTGGTGGTGGCCAGTGACCGCACCAACTTGCTGGCTGCCCAACCGCCCCTCAATCCCGCCCTCGTCCTGGGCGAATACAGCGGCAAACTGGCCAATGGCGGTGACACAGTCCGACTGCAAAAGCCCGACGACCTGGTGTCCACCAACGCCCAGGGCCAGTTCGTCACCAACATCATCCACATCACCGTGGACGAAGTCACCTACAAGGACGGCGGCCGGTGGGGCCGCTGGGCCGACGGCGGCGGCAGCAGCTTGGAACGCACCGACCTGCGCGCCGACGGCAACTTCGCCGCCAACTGGGCCGACAGCGATGAGACGGCCAAGAGCGACTGGACGACCGTCGAGTGGACCGGGCTGCTGGACCACGGCGCCATGGCCAATGCCAGTCAGTTGCAAATCTTGCTGCTCGGCGCAGGCGAGTGTCTGGTGGACAACGTCGAGGTCATCCCGCAAGGCGGCGCAAACGTCGTGCCCAACGGCACCTTGGACGCCAACGCCGACGGCTGGTTCTTCCAGGGCACGCACCAAGATTCCTACTGGCAGGCCACCGGCGGCGTCAGCGGCGGCTGCCTCCACATTGTGGCCTCCGACCGCGGCGACACCGGGGCCAATCGGGTGCGCACGGCGTTGACACAAACCCTAGCGCAGGGTTCGACGGCGACCCTGCGCGCCCGCGTGCGCTGGCTGAAGGGCCATCCGGAAATCCTGCTCAGGCTGTGGGGCAACTGGCTGGAAGCGCCCGGCGAGACGCTTGCCACGCGCGCCTTCGGCTCGCCCGGCGCGCGCAACACGCGCTTCTGCGCCAACGCCGGCCCGGCCATTGCCGAGGTTGCCCATTGGCCGGTGGTGCCCGGCGCAGGCCAGGCGGTCACGGTGACGGCGCAGATTGCCGATCCGGACGGTCTGGCGGGCGCCACGCTCAAGTACCGCGTGGACCCGGACACCAACTACATCACCCTGCCCTTGAGCTATCGCGGCGCAGGCTTCTACTCGGCCACCATTCCCGGCCAATCGGCGGGCGCGCGAGTGGCGTTTTACCTGGAGGCCTTTGACGCGGGCACGCCCACGGCCGGCAGCCGTTTTCCGGCGGACGCGCCCGCGCGCGAGTGCGTGGTGAGCTTCGGCGAGCCGGCCGGCTCGGCCACGCTCGGCACCTACCGGCTGTGGTTGACCCAGCGAAACATCACCCGCTGGAGCACCCGGGAGAAGCAGAGCAATCATCCGCTGGACGCCACGTTCGTGTACGGCGACGTCCGCGTCTGCTACAACATCGGCACGCTCTACAGCGGCAGCCCGTGGCACACGCCCGGTTACAACTCCCCGATTGGCAATCTGTGCGACTACGAGGTGAACTTCCCGGCCGATGATCTGCTGCTGGGCACGGACGATTTCGTCCTGGCGACGGTGGGCAACCTGCAAAGCGACGCCAGCTACCAGGGCGAGCAGGCCTCGTTCTGGATCGGACGCAAGCTGGGCGCCCCCTATCTGCACCGCCGGCACGTTCGTGTCTTTGTCAACGGCCAGCAACGCGGCAACGTGTACGAGGACTCGCAGCAACCCAACCGCCAGGTCGTTCAACAGTATTTCCCCAACGACGACACCGGTGACCTGCACAAGATCGAGGACTGGTTCGAGTTCGACAACTCCGGAGATAACAAGCTGGGCAACGTGGACGCCACGCTCGAGAATTTCACCACCACTGGCGGGGCCAAGAAGACCGCCCGTTATCGGTGGATTTGGCGACCCCGCGCCGTCCGGGAGTCGGCCAATGATTTTACCAACCTGTTTGCGCTGGTGGACGCCGTCAACGCCGCCCAGCCTGAGCCGTATCGCTCGCTGGTGGCCAACCTGATGGATGTCGAGGAATGGATGCGCATCCTGGCCATGGAGCGCATTGTGGGCAACTGGGACAGTTACGGCTTCAGCCGCGGCAAGAACATGTACGCCTACAAGCCGCGCAATGGGCCGTGGGTGTTACTGCCCTGGGACATTGACTTTGTGTTCAATGTCGGCGGCACGGGCACCGAGCAGAGCCTCTTCGGCAGTAACGCGCCGCTGATGGATCGGCTGCGGGCCTTTCCGGAGTTTCAGCGCGCTTACTGGCGGGCGTTCGAGGACGCGCTGGCCGGTCCGCTCAACGCTACCATCTTCGCCAACCGCGTGGATACCGTTTACAACGGTTTGGTCGCCGCGGGGGTTGGTCCGGACTACGGAACCACCCAGGGCCTGAAGAGTTACGCCGCCGCGCGCTACAACTACATCCTCTCTCAATTGGCCACCGTGGCGGCCAGCTTCGCCGTCAACGGGCCCTCCAGCTTCAGCACTAATCGGAATCTCATCACACTCACCGGCACGGCGCCCATTACCGTGGCCACCATCACGGTCAACGGTGTCCCGGCCCAGCCCACCTGGACCAGTGTCACGGCCTGGACGCTGCGGATCGCCCTGCAGCCGGGCGTCAACAACCTCGTCATTCAGGGCTGGAACAACAAGGGCCAGACGGTGGCCGGCGCCAGCGCCTCGTTGGCCGTTACGTTCACCGGCGTGCTTGAACCGCCCCAAGACCACATTGTTTTCAACGAGATCATGTACAACCCCGCCGTTCCCGACGCCGAGTTCGTGGAGCTGCACAACACGGCCACCAACACCGCCTACGACCTGTCCAACTGGCGCATCAACGGTCTGGACTGCACCATCCTGCCGGGCACCATCCTCGAGCCGGGTGGTTTCCTGCTGCTGGTCAAGGACCGCGACGTATTTGGCCGCACCTACGGCCTGAACATCCCGGTCGCCGGCACCTTTGACGGCAGTTTCGACCGTGGCGGCGAGACGCTGACGTTGGTGCAGCCGGGCGCCACGCCCGAGCAGGACGTGGTGATTGACCAGGTCACCTACGAGGACGACCCGCCCTGGCCGGCGGCGGCCGACGGCCTCGGGCGCTCCATCCCACTACGCGACCCGCGGCAGGACAACAATCGCGTGGCCAACTGGACGGCTGCGACCACCAACGCCACCCCGCCGGGCACGCCGCAGGTCCTCGTCACCTGGTCCAGCGTCTGGAAATACAATCAGACCGACAACCTGGACGGCGTCAACTGGACCGCGCCGAGCTACAACGACGCCGCCTGGCCAGCCGGCCCGGGGGTGCTGGCCGACGAGGAGTGCAACTGCCTGCCTCAACCGATTGGCACGCCCTTGGCCGACAACAGCGGTCGCATCACGTTCTATTTCCGCACCAGCTTCAACTACACAGGAAGCTTCGAAGGCCTGCAGCTCCACTTGTCCACCATCCTGGACGACAGCGCGGTGGTCTATTTGAACGGTCAAGAGCTGTTCCGAATCGGCATGCCCGACGGCACGCCGGTTTATGACACCCGGGCCGCGCGGACGGTCAGCGATGCCAACTACGAAGGCCCGTTTGCTGTGCCCACCTCAGCCCTGCTGCCTGGCCCAAACGTCCTGGCCATCGAGGTCCACCAAACTGGCCCGACCAGCAGCGACGTCGTTTGGGCCATGCACTTGGAAACAAGTTTCCAAGCGGGCGGTACTAACGCGGCTGCCTACACGCCCGGGGCGGCCAATTCGGTGCGCACCACGCTGCCGGCGTTCCCCACGCTCTGGCTCAACGAGCTGCTGCCCGTCAACAGCCCCACGCTTACCAATGCGCTGGCCGACCACATGGGGGATTTCGACCCGTGGGTCGAAATCTTCAACGGCGGCACCAACCCGGTCAGCCTCGCCGGCTTTTACCTGACGACCAATTACGCCCAGCCGGGGCAATGGGCATTCCCGTCCGGCGCGGTCATTCAGCCCGGTCAGTTTGCCGTCGTCTGGCTGGACGGCGAACCGGGCGAATCCACCAGCACCGAGTGGCACGCCAATTTCCGCGTCGCACCCAACGCCGGCACGCTGGCGCTGACGTGGCTGAGCGGCGGTCAGACCAACGTGCTGGATTACCTCCATTACAGCATTCCCACGGTCGGCCGCGCCTACGGCAGTTACCCGGATGCCAACGTCAGCGCCCGCCGCTTGCTGGCCATCCCCACCCCGGGCGCGTCCAACAACCCCGCCAGCCTGCCCATTACCGTGTTCATCAACGAATGGATGGCCGACAACACACGCACGCTGGCCGACCCGGCGGACGGCAATTACGAGGACTGGTTCGAAATCTACAACCCGGGCGACCAGCCGGTGGACCTGGGCGGTTACTACTTCACCGACAACCTCACCAACAAGTTCCAGTGCCGCGTGCCGGACAACGGGCAATACCTCGTCCCGCCCCACGGCTACCTGTTGGTGTGGGCCGACAACGAAAGCGGCCAGAACAACACCAACCGCCCCGATCTCCACGTCAGTTTCGCCCTCAGCAAGGGCGGCGAGGCCATTGGCCTGTTCGCCGAGGACGGCACCACCATTGACGCCATCACCTTTGGCGCGCAGACCACCGACGTCAGCCAGGGACGTTTCCCGGACGGCAGCGCCAACCTGGTCACGCTGGCCGAGCCGTCCCCGCGCGCGCCGAACCTGGTAACCCAGCCCAATGGCCCGCCCGTGCTCGATCCCCTGCCCGATCGCACCGTTGGCGAAGGCTCGCTGCTCACTTTCACCGCCACCGCCACGGACACGAACCTGCCGCCCCAGGCGCTGACGTTCAGCCTCGACCCGAGCGCGCCGGCGGGCGCCAGCATCACCACCAACGGCGTGTTCACGTGGATGCCCACCGAAACCCAGGGACCGGGCACTTACACCATCACCGTCCGGGTTACCGACAACGGCCTGCCGCCGCTCAGCGACACCAACTCGTTCCGGGTCCAAGTCAACGAAGTGAACGCCTCGCCCACCTTGAGTCCTCTGGCTTCGGCGACCGTTCCCGAAATGGAACTCTGGACCGCCACCGCGACCGCTACCGACCCGGACCTGCCGCCGCAGACGCTGACCTACTCACTGGACAGCGGCGCACCGTCGGGCATTAGTATCAACCCGACCAACGGCCTGATCTCGTGGCGGCCATCCGAGTCACAAGGACCGGGCACCTACTTCATCACCGTCCGCGTCATTGACAGCGGTGAACCGCCGGCCACGGAAACCCAGCCGCTGACCATCACGGTGCTCGAAGTCAACCGCCCCCCAAGCTTCCCGTCCCAGGGCGACGTCGCCCTGCTGGCCGGCCGCAGTCTCACACTGACCAATCAGCCGAGCGACCCCGACCTGCCGCCGCAGACGCTTACACTCCAGTGGCACAGTGTGCCCGCAGGTGCGACCGCCGACCCACTGACCGGCCTGCTGACCTGGCGGCCCACCATGGCCCAGTCGGACACCACCAATCTGGTCCTGCTCACCGCCACCGACAACGGCCAGCCAAGTCTGACAGCCACGCAGACCTACTACATTGTGGTGTTGCGCCCTGTCGCGCCCAGCCTTGGCTCGCCCGCGTTCCAGAGCGGTCACATCACGTTCCTTGTGTCCGGCGACACCGGCCCGGATTACATCATTGAACGCGCGGACCAAGCTGCGCCGACCGGCTGGCTGCCGCTGGCGACGAACCTGTCCCCCACCCCGCCGTTCCTGTGGTCGGACACCAACAGCACGCCGGCCAGCCAAGGGTTCTATCGCGTCCGGCTCGCGCCCTGAAACCAGCCCGGCCGACTGTCTCCTCCGGTTCGCCGGGGCGGAACGGCGCGTTCGAGCCGGAGCGAGCCGAGCCGCTACCAGTTGAGGCTGCTGGGAGGCTGGCGATGCGTGTTCCGTTGCTCGTGCTGCACCCGACCGTCCATCAGGTGAATGACCCGGTCGGCCAACCCGGCCATCACAGCGTTGTGCGTGATGATCACCGTCAACGTGCCCAGCTCGCGGTTGACCCGCTCGATGGCCTCCAACACAACAATGCCGGTTCGCACGTCCAGCGCGCCCGTGGGCTCGTCGCACAGCAGGACCGCCGGTCGCTTGGCAATCGCGCGGGCAATGGCCACCCGCTGTTGCTCGCCGCCGGATAGTTGCGCCGGGAAGTGATCCAACCGTTCGCCGAGGTTGACCAGGTGCAAGGCCTCCTCGGGCAGCATCGGCTCGCGGGCAATCTCGGTGATGAGCGCCACGTTCTCCCGTGCGGTCAGGCTCGGGATCAGGTTGTAGAACTGAAACACAAATCCCACCGCGTCCCGCCGGTAGGCCGTCAGCGTGGCCTCATCCGCCCCTGCCAGGTCCAAGCCGCGGTAGTAAAGCGCCCCGGCTGTGGGCACGTCCAACCCGCCCAGGTGGTTCAACAACGTGGTCTTGCCGCTGCCGGACGGCCCGAGCAATACCACCAGTTCCCCGGCGTAAAGGTCCAGGTCCACCCCGGCCAGCGCGCGCACTGCCGCCGGCCCGCTGCCGTACACCTTGACCAACCCGCGCACCCGGAACACGGGGTCTGGCTGCGGGAGCGGCGCGCGGTTGGGCAAAGGTCCGGTCATGCCTGTGGCCGCTGTTCATAACAACTGTGCCCGCCCCGGGCAAGCCGGGCGATGCCCGCCGACTTTACTCACCCGCCGCCTGCCGTTACTGTCCGTGCCGTGAACGGCGTCGCCCCCGGCCCGATGAACCGCCACTGCTGTCATGATCGAGGTTGAGCATCTGACCAAGCTTTACGGCAACATCGCAGCGGTGCACGACCTGTCGTTCGTCGGGCGGCCGGGCGAGGTCATGGGGCTGGTCGGGCCTAACGGCGCCGGCAAGACCACCACCCTGCGCTGCCTGTCGGGCATCATCCCGCCCACCCGTGGCCGCATTCGGGTTGGCGGCCATGACTTGGGCGCCGACCCGCTGGCCGCCAAGCGCCAACTGGCATTATTCCCCGACGAACCGCGCCTGTTTGACTACCTGACCGTCTGGCAGCATCTGGTTTTCACGGCCCGCATCTACCAAGTGGCCGACTTTGCGTCCCGCGCCCGGTCATTGTTGGAACAGCTTGAGTTGGCCGACCGCCCGCACGCCCTGCCGGGGGAACTGTCCCGCGGGATGAAGCAGAAACTGGTTATTGCCTGCGGCCTGCTCCACTCGCCGCGCGTCCTCTATTTCGACGAACCCCTCACTGGCCTGGACCCACTGGGCATCCGCCGCATGAAGGACACCATCCACCGCCTGGCGCGCGAGGGCGCGGCGATCATCATCAGTTCCCATCTGTTGCACCTGGTCGAGGAAGTGTGTTCCCACGTGCTCATCCTGCACCGGGGCCGGCGCGTGACCTTTGGCACGTTGGACGAGGTCACCCGCCAGTTCGCGGCCGCGCCAGACGCCAGCCTCGAAGAGGTGTTCCTCCGTGCCACGGAAGTTTCGCCGGCCGGCGCAGACACTCCGCCCCGGCCATGATCAACGCGCTGCTCTACCTGCAGTGGCACAGTTTTCGAAACCGCGCCCGTGCCCGGCTCAGGCGGCTCAGACAGCCCAAATACCTGCTCGCCGCCCTCGTCGGAGCACTGTATTTGTCGCTCATCCTGCTCGGGCCACACGCCAGCGCGCCCTCGAGCGGACGGCCGCCCGACATCCAATCGCCCGCCGTCTCACCGCTGCTGGCCGAAATGCTCGGGGCGCTGCTCCTGCTGGTTCTGACCCTCGGCGCCTGGGTGTTTCCCGGCGAACGGGCGGCCCTGGTCTTCGGTGAGGCGGAGATCGCATTCCTGTTCCCCGCGCCGGTGACCCGCCGGACGTTGATCCATTTCAAACTGGCTCGCTCCCAGGTGGCGATTCTGCTCACCTCGTTCATCTTCACCCTGCTCTTCAACCGGCATCGAAGCGGACCGTTCTGGACGGCGGCCATCGGCTGGTGGCTGGTGCTGTCTATCGTCTCCCTGCACCGGCTGGGGGCGTCGTTTGCCAGGACCATGCTGATGGACCGGGGCATCACCAACTGGCAACGACGGCTGGCCGTGCTGGGGCTGGCGGCTGCGGCGGGCGCAGCCGTGTTGGTCTGGGCTTGGCAAGCGCTGCCGCCGATGTCGCAAGACCTCTGGACGGATCTGCCCGCCCTGGGCCGTTACTACCAACAGGTCCTGACCGCCGGGCCTCTGCTGTGGCTGCTCTACCCGTTCCGACTCGTCGTGCGACCGTATCTGGCGCCCGACGCCGCGAGCTTTGCACTGGCGGCCGGACCGGCGCTGCTGCTGCTGGCGCTGCATTACGCATGGGTCGTGCGGGCCGACGTGGCCTTCGAAGAGTCGTCCGTTGAAGCCTCCCGACGCCTGGCCGAGAAGCTCGCTGCCGTCCGCCGGGAGGGCAGTGGCCTTGGCAGCGGCGCGCTCACCAAGGCACGCCGGCCCCCTTTTGCCCTCCGACCGGTGGGCCCGCCGTACACCGCCCTGCTGTGGAAAAACCTGATCGGCGCCAGCCGGCTGTTCTCGTCGCGGTTTATCCTCGCTCTGCCGGTGCTGCTGATCGCCATGCTCCTGCCCGCGGTGGACCTGGCACGACGCGGCGGTTTGAGCGCAGCCGTCGGCTTTGCCGCCGCCCTGTTTTGCGGCTATACGGTGTTCTTCGGGCCGCAGATCGTCCGCCAGGATTTCCGGGCTGATTTGGCCCTGGCAGACCTGCTCAAGCTGTACCCGCTGCGCGGCTGGCAGGTGGTCTTGGGCGAGGTGCTGGCGCCGGTCGTGGTCATCAGCGCCGCGCAATGGCTGCTGATCCTGGTGAGCGTGACCTGCCTGTGGCATGGGCCTGCCGGCCCAACGGGCGGCGGCCGAATCGCAGCGCTGGGCTTGGCGGCGGCGTTGGCGCTGCCTGCTCTCAACTTCGTCCTGCTCCTCATCATCAATGCCGCGGCGTTGTTGCTCCCGGCCTGGGTGAACCCGGCCCGGGGCAGCGCGCGCGGGCTGGAAGTCATGGGCCAGCAACTGCTGCTGGCCCTCGGCCAGTTCGTTGTGCTGCTGCTGGCCTTGGCGCTCCCGGCCGGGGTGTTTGCAACGGTGTTTTTCCTTGGCACCGTGCTGGGCAGCCCGGCATGGGCGCTGGTGCTGGCAACACTGGTTGCGGCGTTGGGGCTGGCGGGCGAGATGATCCTTGGCCTGTTGCTGGTCGGGCGCCTGTTCGAGCGCCTGGACATTGGCCACGAGCAAACGCCCTGAACCCTCCGCTGAGGACGGCGTCCGCAGACCCAAGCCGGCGGCTGACCTCCCCTGCCCTGCTTGCTCGCCTCCTTTCCGGTCGGCGGCTACTTCTTGGCGGGCTGTGGAATCTGAATCGTGTCGCCCGGCCGGAGCTGGTGGAAGTTCACGTTCGGATTGGCCTTGATGATGGTGCTCAGCGAAACATCGTACTGAGCAGCCAGGCCGATCAGGCTCTCTCCCATGCGGTAGGTGTGCGGCACGGTGGGCACGGGCGGCGCAGGCGGCTCGGGCGGCAACTGCTCCCCAAGCGCCAGCGCGTTGGCCCGCCATTGCTCCAATTCCAGGCGCTTCAGCTCGACGAGCTTCTGCACGTCCGTCAGCCCGGGATCACTGCTGATCCGCTCACGCTCCTCGCTGACCACACGTTGGATTTGCCAGAGCGCGTCCGCCGACTGCGGCGCGCCCAACTGCCGGGCCAGCGCGACCGAGTCGCGGTAAGCCGTGTCGTGCAGCCGCTGGAATTCTTCGTAGCGCTCCGGTCCGAGGGCCAACCGCAGTGTCGCGTCATGTTGCCGTTCCAGCTCCGCCCGACGCGCCAGCGCGGCGGCATCCTGGCTGTCGCCCAGCGCCGCCATCTGTTCCTCGAAGTTGTCCCGCGCGCGAAACAGGGCGCGGAATTCCTCCGGCGAGGCCTCGAAAAAGCGAAGCGTCCGCAGCTCGTCCCGCAGGTTTGCGGCGGTCAGGGAGTAGCGCAACAAGTACTCCTCCAGCGCCTGGGGCGGCAACACGCGCGCCAGCTCCTGCCGGGTGCGTCGGTCCAGCCGCGCCAGCTCCGCCGGATCGGGCGATTCCCCGGTCTTGCGCCGCGCCTCCAGATAGGCCTCCAGCCGGTCCTGGGCCTCGCCGTAAATCTCTTGCACAGCCTGCTTGAGCTCGTTGGGTAAGGCACCCAACACCGGTCCATCCAGCTCGATGCCGGGCCGACTTGGCCGGGGCAGGCTCACTTGGTCGCCCGTCTCCCAATCCGGCCCGAGTAACTGCGTCAGCAAGGCCCGCCGCTCCACCTCCAGGGCGCGCAGTTTCTCCCGGGCCGCCGCCTCCACGGCCGGGTCGGCTGCCACCCGCCACCATTGCTGGTCCGGTGTGATCACCTCGGTGGCCCGTCGGCGCGCGTAAAGCGCGTTCACGTCGGCGATGATGATGTCCCGGATGGTTTGTTCCGGGCAGGCGATCGAGCGCAGGTTGGCAATGTAGGTGGCGTAATCGGGCGACTCCAACTGGCTCCACAGGAAGAACTGTCGCCGCAGGACCACGTTGGTGCGGACCTGCGCCGGCGCATTGCTGGTGGCAAGCGTCCGCGCGTCCTCACCGCGGGGAACACCGCGTCGCGCGGCGGTCCACCACGCCAGCGCCAGACCGACGTTAACCGCCAGGGACACCAAGAAGAGCACCCGCCAGCGCATGATTGTTCCGGGGGCATTGAGTGCCACACCGGTGTAAAAAACGCAACCCGCGAAAAGTTGTGGCCTTCCCCCTGCGGCCTGCCCCGCCGTCGCGCGGCCACTCAACCGGCTACATGGGCATCGCCGGCGACCGGCCGCAGCGTCGCCTGCTGCGCAGAGCCGTCACGGCCAGACCGACCAACAGGATCGTCAACGTGCCCACGACGACGGCCAGGAAGTTGTGAAACGGGCTGCGCCACGCCGCCCAAGCCCCGGTCAGCCGCGGCGAGAGGCTCATCCAGAGAATGACCAGCACGCCCAGCGACACGCCTGTGGCCGCCGCCGGGTTGTCGGCGCGCCGCGAGATCAGCCCCAGCAGGAACAAGCCCAGCATCCCGCCGCTGAAAATGCTGGCCAGCTCCCACCACGCGTCCAGCGCACTCCTGACGCGGATCATCGCCAGGGCCACCAAGGTGCCCCCAAGCCCGAACGCCAGCGTCGCCACGCGCAGCACTTGCATTGCCTCACGCCCCGTGGCCGCGGGACGCGCGTAGCGCCGGTAGAGGTCGCACAACGTGAGCGTGGCGCAACAGTTGATCGAGCTGGCCAGGGTGGATTGCGCCGCCGCAAAAATGGCCGCCAGCACCAATCCCGTCACGCCCACCGGCAGCCCCGAGCGGATGAAATACGGGAACACGGCGTCGGGCTTGGCGGCCATGTCCAGCCCACCCGGCAACAGTTCGGGCCGCGCGGTGTAGTAGGCGAACAGCGCCGTGCCGATGAACAGAAACACTGCCGAGATGGGCAAATACAGCAACGCCCCCACCCACACGCTCTTGCGCGCCTCTCGGTCGCTGCGCGCTGTGGCGTAGCGTTGCACGTAACTCTGGTCGATGCCGAAGTTCTGCAGGTTGGTGAAAAGACCGTAGAGCAGCACCACCCAGAACGTTGGCACGGCCAACGCCGGCCCGAAGCTGCCCAGGCTGAACTTGCCGTGCTGGGCCGCCAGCGCGACGATCTGCTCCGGTCCCCCGGGCATTCCGGCCACCAACAGGCCCGCGCACGCCACCGCGCCGCCGATCAGCACAAAGCTCTGCACCACGTCCGCCCAAATCACCGCCTCAATCCCGCCGATCAACGCGTAGAAAATTGTCACGCCGCCCGTCACCAGAATGAGCGTCACCAGACTCCAGCCCGTCAACGGCGCCAGCGCCAGTGCCAGCAGGTACATAATCGTGCCCATCCGCGCCAATTGGGTGAGCAGATAACAGGCGACGGCGTAAGTTCGCGCCCAGGCGCCGAACCGGTGCTCGAGGTGGTGGTAGGCCGAGACTTCGCCCCGCTGCCGGTAAAACGGCACGAACCAGCGCACTGCCGCCAGTGCCGCCAGCGGAATGGCCAGGCTGAAGACAAACGGATTCCAGTTCCCGCCCACTGCCTTGCCGGGCAGGGCCAGGAAACTGATGCTGCTGACGTAAGTGCCGAAGATGGATATGCCGACCACCCAGCCGGGCAGCGTGCCACCGGCACTCATGAACCGGTCCGGCGTCTGATTCCGCCGGCCCAGCCACAGCCCCATGGCCACCATGCCGGCCAGGTAGAGCACCAGGACAATCAGATCCACGAAGGGCATCCCGGGGTCGCTCATGGCAGGAAAACAACGTGCACCTGGTTGAACGTGCCGTCCACGCCGCGGAGGCGCCGGACAAAGGCAATCTTCCGCCCGTCTGGCGAAAAGACGCAGGCCTCCGGTCGCGGCGCAGAGGCATCGTCGCTCCGGGGCGTCAGCCGCACGGTCGCGCCGGTCTGCGCGTCGGTCACACAGACACTGTTGTCCATCACGTGGGCCAGCCAACGGCCGTCGGGGCTCCAGTGAAACGCGCTGGCGACGGGCCAGGGATTGCGCGTCAACTGCCGCGGCGGGCCGCCGTTGGGCGAGACGGTCCAGAGCTGCACCACGCCGGCGTCGTCCTTCATCAGGAAGGCAATCTGCGCGCCGTCCGGCGAACTGCGCAGCCAGTGACGCGGTCCTTGCAACCCGGGAAACTTGCGTTCGGCGGTGAAGGTGAGGCGGCGTTGCACCGCCCCCTTGGGCGGAAAGGGACGGCGCGTGGCCGTGCCGGCCAACGGCCCGTCTCCAGCCAGCGTCAGGTCATCCGGCAGGTCCACCATGAACACCTCGGCAATCGTCTCCCCACCGGCGGTGACGACGTTGCCCTGGAACGCCAGGGCGCGGGGTTGCCGCGTCCCATCAGCTCGCACGTAGCCGTTGGTCCCGACCCAACCTTCCTCGAAAGCCCGTGAGATGTCGTCAGACCCCGGTCGCGGGCGTGCGGTGGTCCGCGTGACCAGGACGCTGAAGAACTCGCCGTCGTGGTTGCGCGGGTGGTCGCGCTTCACGCGCACCGGCCGGCCCGGCACGCTCACGCCCACGTTGCGCTGGTTGCAGTCATGGTCGTCCCCGGTCGCCGGCAATTGCGCCAGCACGTGGTCCTCGTAGGTGAAGCTGACCCATTGACCGGCGGCGTCCCAAACGTGCACATGCGACCCGCCGCGCAGCGCCCCCGGCGTGAACGGGGGCGTCAGGTCGCAGGCGTCGAGACAAACCGGCGGGCCGGGATTGCGCGGGTCCACAATCACCCCCTGCCGATGCCAGGCGCAATACTGCCAGTCGGGCGTCGGATTCTCCGGCCCCAGGATGAACACCACGCGCCCATCAACGGGATTGAACGTGGCCACCCCACAGTGCGCGCCGCCCGACGCGCGGAACAAAGTCCGCACCTCACCGGTGGACACGCTCACCATCTCGATGCGTTCGCCGTCAAACCTCTCGCCCGCCGCATCGCTGCGCGTGTCATAGACAATCCATTCGCTGTCCGGCGACCAGACACCTGTGTTGGTGAGGATGCGTCCGCCCGGGCCGCGCGTGACTTGGCGCTCCCGGGCCTGAGGCATTGAACTGGTTGGTTGCGCGTGCAAACCGCCGACAGCGTAGGCGGCGGCCGCCAGAAAAGCCAGCCATGGGCCCCCACGCAGGACAGGACGTCTGCGGCCCAAGGGGTGCGGCGGAGGACGTGTCACGGCAGCAGGCCCATGTCTTGGAGGATGGCGCGCACCCGCTCGCGCTCCGGGGCGCGAAACCGGTGGAACGGCTCGGCCATGAAATCCTCGCACAGCCCGAGCAACGAGCAGGCGCATTTCATGCCCTTGACGACGGCCGAGGCGTGTCGCCCAACCGAGTACACCGCGCCCAACTTGAGCAACTGCTGCTGCAACGCGGCCGCGTGGGCGGCGTTGCCCCGGTCCAGCGCGTCGAACAACTCCACGAACAACTGCGGATAAATGTTCGCCCCGCCGGGCACGCCGCCATCGCCCCCGCGTCGCATGGCCTCGACCAGCAGGGATTCCGGACCGAGGAGCACCGTCCAGTCCGGTCGGGTGCGTTTCAGTTCGACCAGCCGCTCGAAATAATCCAAATCGCCGGAGCTGTCCTTGATCCCTACGATCTTGTCCACAGCCAGAACCTGGCGCAGGGTGTCCACCTCGAACCGCACCTTGGTCATCTGCGGCATGTTGTAGAGAAACAGCGGTAGCGGCAGCTCGGGAACGAGCCGTTCCAGAAACTCCAACAACTCCGGCTGGCCGGCCGGAAAGTAATAGGGCGCGGACGTGACCACCGCCTGCGCGCCGGCTGCCGCGGCGTGCTCCGCCAAATGCAGCGCCTCCACGAACGACGTGTCCGTAATGCCCACCAGCACCGGCACCCGTCCCGCGACCTGGCAGCAGACCCGATCCACCAACTCGCGGCGCAGCCGGTAACTGAGGCTCGGGCCCTCACCGCTTGTGCCCAGAATAAACAGCCCGTGCACCCCGCCCGCCAGGATGTGTTCGATGACCCGCTCCACGCCCCGCAGGTCCAATTCATCCCGCCCGCGCAACGGTGTGAGCATCGGCGGCACGATGCCTCGCAGCGGCTTGGGCAAGGTGGCCCGGCGGGCTGGCTCACCTGGAAAGCCCGCATTCACAAGGTCGCAAGGGTTCGCGCTCATGGCGTCCACAGCGGCTCACGGATTCACCGTCGGCTGGGTGGGCTGGTCGGCTGTTGGCCACAACGCAACCGGGTCCGTGCCTGTCTTGGTCCGGAACTGCCCGATGCGGTGGAAGGTGAGAAAATTGGCGTCGTGATTGTTGTGCGCGCCGCCTTGACCGTCTTCGTAGGCTGTCCGACAGACGGCGATCATATCCTCCCCGTCGAATTGCCAGTCCACATACTGAAACCCGTGCCGCTTCACGTCCGGGTGATACAGCAGAATGCAGCGCACGGTCCAGTTCCGGAGATCGGGCGAGCAGACCAGCGCCAGCGTGTTGCGGATGGTCGCCGGGCGGACGGCCTGCGCGAGCCGCTCAGACGCCACCGTGGTCAGCGACCAGTAACGGTCGCTGGGCGGATCATAGCGGATGGTGAACTTCTTGGCGCCGCCCGGGAAATCCACGAACCCGGTTGCCGGATCGAGATTCAGCGATTTGCCGTCCGCGCTGACACGCACCACGGCGGCCTTCTCCGGGCCGCTCGGCGTGTCCACACGCAGGATGTTGACCACGCCGCCGTCGCGGCTCACCACCACATTGCCCTCAAGCCAACCGTTGAATTGGCCTCTCAACCATTGCGGGTCACGGGGCAGGACGCCGCTGAATGTCCAGTTCGCCGCGTTGAGCAAATCGGCGTCAGCGGGCGCGGACATCACGCCGGCCATGTAACGCGCGCCCCACGCCGTGCCGCCGCTGGCGTCCTCGAAAGCCCGCCACAGCCGCCCCCGGTGCACAATCACCGGCACGGGCGCGGTGTGGTAGGAGCCGGACGGCGTGAGCAGTCCCGTGGTGGCATCGCCGGGCTCGCTCCAGGTGGAAGCGCCATCCACCGACCGGCGGATGACCAGCCGCCCGTGGTGCTTGTCCGTCCCCAAGAGATATACCGCGCCGTTGTGCGTGAAGAGGCTCGGCCACAACAAGCATCGCAGCCGCGCCGCCGGCTGCCACGTCTGGCCGCGGTCGGCAGACCGAAACACCACCACGGTGGGGCATTCGTGTTCCTCACTCTTCGGCCCGAAAAAGTCGTGTGACGCCAGGTAGTCCCCGTTGGTCCAGACAGCCAGGCCCGGCGAACCGATGTAAAGGCCCGACGCCGCCGGGCTGTGGTCAATCACCACGCCCGGCACGCCCGGCCAGGTGGCACTACGTGTCGCGTCAGACGGCGCGGCGGCAAACGGCGGCTCGGCGGCTTCAATCGCGCCGCGCAGGAGCACGGCGCACACCAGACCCGCGGTTAATCTTGGCAGCATGGCGGTCGCTTCCACGCCCTTGGACGGCAGCCCCTGACAATCGCAGCCGGCCCATCGTCCGGCCGGTCGCCTGCTCTGCGCCTCAAGGCCCCTGTGTTGTTACCACGCCACAGCCGGGGTTGCAAAGTCGCTGTCCATCGCGGGCGGCAATCGCCAGACGTGGTCTCCGCGCTGATTGGTGAAGTAGAGGAACGACTCGGACGGCTGGCGACCGTGACCGTCCGCCCACAGGGCGTAGAAACCCGGATGCGCATTCAACGGCCGACGGGCGTAGGTGTGATTGCGCGGGCTGTCACGTGTCAATTGCCTCTGGCACTTCCAAGTCAACCCTTCATCCGCACTGGTCCACATCACCATCTCGCCGCCGGGATTGTAAGGTTGGGGACCGGTGGCCGTGGGCGCAATCACCCGCCACGTGCCGTCCGGCTCGATGTAGAGCGAGCCGTGGTCGTAGTTATTGTTCGAGGTGGTCAACAGGCGGCGCACCCATGTCGTGCCGGTCCAGCGCAGCGTTTGCCACTGCCGCGGCCCGTTGGCCGGCCCCGGCTCGAAACCCTTGCTGGTCAGGAAGAGAATCACAGGATGGCCGGCCCGGTCGAAATTGACATCCTTCAGATAGACCAGCAGGCCCTCCGCGCGCGAGTCGTAGGCGAGCGCCGGGTTGTCCACCTGCGTCAGCGGCAGTTGGACCGGTTGGCCGCGCACGTTGCGCCAGGTCTGCCCCAGATCGTCGGTCTCCAAGTAGTAGATATTGGCGCGGGCGTTCAAGCCGAGTGGACGGGGGTGGAAATCGAAGGCCGTGGCAACGCGCCGGCCGGCGCGCCAGCTCACCTGGTAATCCCCCTGCTCGATGCCCGCGAGCATCCGGGGTTGACTCCACTGCCGGCCATCGCGGCTGGTCATCCAGAACAGGCAGCGCGTGGCGTCAATGCCCAGCGACTTCCCGCCGCCGTAGCGGGTGTGGAGAAACAAAAAGCCCGCCCCGGGCACGAACCAGGGCTGGGTGTAGGAAAAGTTGGTCACCAGCACGCGCTCGAATTCGGCGATGTCGTAGGGCCGGACACTGCGGTGCACGTAGGAAGGCCGGCTCGCGCCGTGCGACGGCGAAAAGACCCACAAGTGCCCCTGGTCATCCACCTGCAGCGTTGGATTGTCGTGGGCGTCATCGGTCTGCTTGTTTAGCAGGATGCGCGGCCGCGGCACGCGGCCGGCTGCGTGGTCGAAGTAGGAAACCATGTGGAGCAGCTCCTGCTTGTCCGTCGCGTGGCGGGCGGTCGTGCCGCCATATACGAAAAATGTCTTGTCCACCTCCCGGGCGTAGATGGCGATGGGGGCGTGCTGCTGCGGGTAGGTCGCCATGCCGCCGCTGTACTTGAACTTGTATTCGTCCTTCGAGGGCTGGTTGTAATACCAAATGCCGCGGTAGCCGTCGTCCGGTTGGAGGTTGAACTTGGCGGTGGAGGCTTGCGCCGGCGCTTGGGTGGCGCCCTGTGCGGCTTGGGCCAGCGACCGACCGGTAGCCGGTGCGGGCGACACTTGCCGCGGCGGCGACGGGGCCAAGGCCGAAGAGTTCGTGCCGGGTGGGGAGCGGTCGGCAGGCCAATCGCTGAGGCGCGACCTGGTTGCCGCCGCCGAAAACCCGATGGCACTCCAGCCGCACAACACGAGGGTGACGAAGCGTTTCATTCGTCTCGGATTCACGGATGCCAAGGTTCGGCTTCACACCGGCCCAGCCTGCATGCGGCACCTCCGCACGGCGTGGCCGCCGCGCCAGGCATCTGCCGACCGAGTATGCCGCGGCTCCCGGCTTGTGCCAGCCGATTCAAGCGCCGCCCCTGAGGACGGGCGCATCTGGCCGGCACTGACGACTGGCGCTTCGGACCTGGGCGGCACACCCTTGAGCCATGGCAACACTTGCTCAAGTCACCGTCCACGCCAGCCAGTTCCCCGAGGCGATACGCCGCGAGTTGCGCGAGGGCTTGCGGCTGCGCCAGGTCAATCCCAAGTTCCACTACCTCACCCACGCGCAAACGGCCAAGTGGTTGGCCTTGCACGCGGCGTACAGTCCGTCACGGCGTGACGCTTCCTGCCTGGCCCTCTACGATCAAGCGTTCGCTGCCACCGTCGCCGCCTGCACCACGGCCACGGTCCATGTCCTGGGGCTGGGTTGTGGCGGCGGCCAGAAGGACACCCGCCTGCTGACCGCACTCCATGCCACCGGCCATGCCGTGGCCTATACGCCGTGCGACGTCAGCCTGGCCATGGTACTGGTGGCCCGGCAGACCGCATTGGCCGCCGTGCCCCTCAAGGGCTGTTTCCCGCTGGTTTGCGACCTTCAAACCGCAGACGACCTGGCAGCGGTATTTGACGCGCTGACTCTCCCGGGCGCGGCCCGCTGCCTGACTTTCTTCGGCATGATTCCCAATTTTGAACCAGCGCGCATCCTGCCCAGGCTCGCCTTGTGGCTGCGGCCCGAAGACTGCCTGCTATTCAGCGCGCCGCTGGCACCCGGCACGGACTACGCCGCGGGTGTGGCCCGCATTCTGCCCCAGTACGATAACGCCCTGACGCGGGACTGGTTGCTGACGTTCCTGTCTGATTTGGGCGCGGCGCGTGAGGACGGTGACTTGAACTTCACCATCGAGGACGATCCGTCCGGCAGCGGCTTGAAGCGCGTGGTCGCCCGGTTCACGTTCTGCCGGTCCACCGGCCTGGCGCTGGAGGGTGAGGAATCCGTTTTCCAGGCCGGCGATTGCCTGCGATTGTTCTTCTCCTACCGCTACACGCCGGAGCTGGCGCTGGCCTGGCTGGAGCGGCACGGCTTGCGCACGTTGGAACAATGGACCGCGCCCTCCGGCGAGGAGGCTGTGTTCCTGTGCCGTCGGGGCTGAGCCACCCGCCTTGCCTCTGAGGCGGCTTCAAACACCCGCAAGGTCTCCAGCACCGCGCGAATGCGGGGCACCTCGTGCGTGCGAAAGATGTCGGTCCGTCCCAACGCGGCCAATACGGCGAAGAACGGCTCGGCGCATCGCACCTCGTCGCCGAAGTACTCGAAAGCGTGGGGGAGCGCGTGACAAACCGGGCAGCCCAGTGTCCGCAGGCGAAACGTGTTGAGGAAGATGCTCATCTGGCGGCGGACGCGCAGCGCTCCATCCTGGAGGTTGCGGTAGTAAAACCCAAGACCCGGGTCCAGGATGATCTTGTCCAAACCGCAAGCCCGCGCCAATTCGATGCGCCGCGCAAAATGCTCCCGCATTCGCTCCACCGGGTCGCCTTCCAGTTCCACGTCCCTGGCGGCCCGCACGTTGGCCCCCTCCACGTAGCACAGGATCACCGCCGCGCCGTAATCCGCCGCCAGACGGCCGGCCCGCTCCCACAAGGGCGGCGAGCAGGTGTAGGGCGCGTGGGGCATCACCGCCACGCTGATGCGGGGGTGGCCGCGATAGGCGCTCAGCAGCTCCTCGGTGACCCGGAAGCCGTTGTCCAGCTCGCCATAGCTGGGCGAGGGGAAGTCGTAGATCACCTCGCCGAGCACCGCCCGCAGCCCGGCCTCCTCCACCGCCCGGCCCACCTGGTCCGCGAAGAGGTACATGTCGCAAAAGCTGGTGGTCCCGCTTTTGATCATCTCCGCGCAGGCCAGGAGCGAGCCCCGGTGCACCGCCTCCGGGGTCAGGTGACGCTCGGC
>Ga0101944_10002267_pt1 | contig 32273 bp, 28 predicted proteins | sample DewCreD2012metaG_FD_75245 | JGI IMG/M metagenome (GOLD analysis project Ga0101944, IMG submission 75245) | Hot spring sediment bacterial and archeal communities from British Columbia, Canada, to study Microbial Dark Matter (Phase II) - Dewar... ... | reverse complement strand
ATGTTGTGGACGTGCTGCTCCACAATGTGGTCGCCTGACAGCCAGGTGAACTAGAGCCAGTTGCGCAGCTGCCACTCCATGTCAGTCCACTCGGGCCGCCGCTCGTGCATCCAGAGCCCGCCCTGGTTCCAGTAGCACTGAGCTGCCACGATCTCGCCGATGTCCCCCGCGTGGATGCGCTCCATCGTGGCGCGGTAGCTGTTCTGGTGCCTGCGCTGCGTTCCCGCGACGATGCCCAGGTTCTTTTTCCGCGCGATCTCGGAGGACTCCAGCACAGATCGGATGCCCGGAGCGTCCACCGCCACCGGTTTCTCCATGAAGACGTGCTTGCCCGCCTCCACCGCCGCGCGCAGGTGCGCCGGCCGGAACCCGGGAGGCGTGGCTAGGATGACGATGTCTATCCCGCTGTCAATGACCTGCTGGTAGGCGTTCCAGCCAACGAAGCAGCGCTCCGGCGTCACTTTGAACTTCTTGGCGTGGTCCGCATTCTTCTCTGCGTCGGACTTCAGAGTGGCCAGAGCGCTGTCCAGACGGTCCTTGAACAGATCTCCCAGTGCTACCACCTCCACGTCCGGATGCGCGTTCATCGCATTGATGGCGGCGCCTGTGCCGCGTCCGCCGCAGCCCACCACGCCCACGCGCAGCTTACCGTTCCCCTGCGCGAAAGAGTAACCACCGGCCGCCATCAGCGCCGCGCTCGTCGCCGAGATGGCGGAAGCCTTCAGGAAATCGCGGCGGCTCAGTGCCGCCCTGCCGCTCGTTGTCCTGCTAACGTCGTCCACTTCGATCAGCTCCCTCCTGACAGGAGTCCTGTTCTGTGCGGGGGATAGCCCTCCCCCGCCGTCACTGAGCCGGTTCCCTCACAATACGGAAGCCGGCGAAAGGTCCGTCCGACAGCCACCATTTGCTCTTCGGGTTCTGCGGGTCGGTGGCGTTCCAGTCCGGAGTCTGATACATCCGGACCGACGGTCCCACCTTCTTCGCGGTGCTGTCGTATGTCCCGCCGCACAGCACGGGCTTGCCTTCGAAATCCCGGCACCATTCGCCCACGTTGCCCGCCATATCGTGCAGGCCCCAGGCGTTCGGCTTCTTCTTCCCGGCTGGATGGGGGGTCTCCTGCCAGAACCAGGCGTATTCCGACAGGCGCTCCGCAGGAATCTCCTCGCCGCCTGCCCGGCAGGCCCATTCCCACTCCCATTCCGTGGGGAGGCGGTATTTCTGCCCGGTCAGCGCCGAAAGCCACTTGCAGTACTCTTCGGCCGCGTGGAAACTGAGACTGATGGCTGGATAACCCTTGTGTCCGAACCCCCGGTCCGGCGCACCGTAGGGTTTGCTGGGACGCGAGACGGCGTCCGCGCTCTGGCCGGCGGGACGCTCCTCCTGTCCCAGCAAGAAGACGTCGTACTCATCCCAGGTGACCTCGGTCTTCCCGAACCAGAGGGGCTTGATCTCGACGCGCACCTCACGGGACGGGTCACGCGGGTCTTTCGTCACCAGGGTGCCGGCCGGGATCCGGATCAGCTCGAACTCTACAGTCGTCCCCGGGATGCGCACCGTCTCGCGGGGCAGGGAAGGGGCTTTAGGCCCGGTGTCAGCCATAATGGGAGGAACCGGGATTGCTGTCTGAGCCGCCAGCCACAGGATGACCGGTATGCGCCTCAGTGTGGCGCGGGAAAGGGATGGAACGGAGTTGTCTGCGGTCAGGATCATCGCTTTCTGTATCTTCCTTGCGGGGATGCCTGCAGTGTCCACCGGCCCCGCCCTCGCCGGGGACGGCCGGCAGCCGGTGCGGTTCCAGTATACGGAACTGCACATGGGCGTGCAAGCGCGCATCACCCTGTATGCCGGGGACGAAGCTGCCGCCCTCTCCGCCGCCCGCGCCGCGTTCGCCCGCATCGCGGAGCTGGAGGACATCTTCAGTGACTACCGTCCCGGAAGCGAGCTGATGCGCCTGTGCGCGGCGGCCGGCGGTCCGCCCCGCCGCGTGAGCCGGGAGCTCTTCGAAGTCCTCGAATTCGCTCAGCGGCTTTCCCGCTTGAGCGGCGGAGCGTTCGACGTGACCTGCGGCCCTGCAGTTAGACTGTGGCGGGAGGCCCGGAGGTCACAGTCCTTTCCGGCTCTGGGCGATCTGCGCCGCGCCCGTGCGCTTGTGGACTGGCGCGCCTTGGAGCTTTTCCCGGAAACGCGGTCGGTCCGCCTGCGCAAAGAAGGGATGTTGCTGGATCTCGGCGGTATCGCGAAAGGGTATGCCTGCGACGAGGCCATACGGGTGCTGCGGAGATGCGGCATCCGGAGCGCCCTGATCGAGATGGGGGGCGATATCGTGGCATCCGGGCCGCCTCCCGGTCAGCCGGGATGGCGCATCGAACTTCCGAACGCGCCGGATGCGGAGCGCGTGTTGATCCTGGTCAACGGAGCCGTGTCCTCCTCCGGGGATACGGAGCAATTCGTAGAGCTTGACGGGAAGCGCTACTCCCACATAGTGGACCCGCGCTCGGCGCTTGCGCTCACCAGCCGGATCGCGGTGACCGTGCAGGCTCCACGGGGGATGCTGTCGGATGCCCTCTCCACTGCGGTCAGCGTGCTGGGCGAGGGTGAGGGGCGCAGGCTTCTAAGCCATTTCTCCGGAGCGCGTCTCTGGGTCAGGACGGCTCCCTGAGGATTTGTTCTACCGGGCGGCCAGCAGCCCTGCGAAGATGATGAAATTGGTAGCGTGGCCAAGGTAGCAGAACCAGCAGTGCACCTGCAGGCGGCAGCGCAGGCTCCAGATCAGATAGATGCCAACCACCACGGTCAGGATGCTCAGGGCGAGAAGCGCAGGGCGCAAGGGAAGCGACCCTGTGGCGAGCGCAGTGGCTGCAAGATAGCCTGTGAGCAGATACCAGACGACGCCGAGCACACTGTTCGGGACGCCGAACAGGCGAGCCCGCGGACTCGTGATCACTTTCTGGCAGTCCCTGGCATCCACCCGGCAGACCCGGGTCAGAAGCGGCGAATCCAGCGCTAGCCAGCCGTAAATCATGGCTGTAAACAGCGCCGCGTTCACCAGACCCACGAGCGCTGCCGTAAGGATCACGCCGTATAAGATAGCCATCTGCTCCATAGCTTGCTTCCACCGGCTGCAACGCCCCTGCGCGTCGGCGTGTTCCTTGCGAAATTGTGCCGCTGACCGCATGCCCACCCTGAGATGCCTCCTCTGGGGTGGTCGGCCAGTCTACAAGGCTGTGCCCTGGAGTCTGACGCTCTAGCGGTTTGCTGACCTTCCTGCGACAAGACTACTGTCGCTCCAGAACAGCTCGCATTGCTGCGGCGTTGACAGGGTAGGGCGCGGCGCGTTAAGATGAAATGTCGCAGGAGTGCGCTCGCGGTAACCTCCTGCACACGGCTTCGCGGGCGAATAGCTCAGCCGGGAGAGCGCTTCCCTTACAAGGAAGAGGTCACAGGTTCGAGCCCTGTTTCGCCCACTTTCCTTCTCCATCGCCGCGTGCGGGCGTTGAAATCGTGCCGACTGAAGTGCTGTCGCCAGAGGCCTGATAGCACTTCAGTCATTCCGGAGCACACCCGTCCGAATGTCACATCATTCCAGCCCGGACGGAGGCTCTGGAATGGCAGACAGCATTCCTCTGGTGCTCGTGCAGGGGCCTGTAACGGTCTCTGAGGCGGTCTCGGATTTCCTGCGTCATTGCCGCGCCCGCGGCCTTTCGCGCTCCACGGTGACGCTCAACGAAGGCGTCCTCTCCCGACTCATCGAACAGGCCGGGGAGCTTCGGCTGGAGCATCTCTCGCAGAAGCACCTGCAATCCTTCCTGCTGCAGGTCAGCAAGGGCCGGAAGCCCTCCACCGTCCAGCGCTACTACAACGCGCTGCGCGCGTTCGGCAAACACCTGCGCAGTCTCGGTTACCCGGACCCGGCGGAGGGACTGCCGCGCCCGAAGGCACCGAAACCGGTCGTAGAGCCGCTGGCGCAGCAGGAGGTGGAAGCCATGGTGGCGGCCTGCCCGGACACACCGCTAGGGCGGCGGGACCGGCTCGTCCTGCTGCTCCTGGTGGACTGCGGCCTGCGCGCCTCAGAGCTCGCAGCCCTCAGACTGGACGACGTGGACACCAGCGAGCGCGTCCTGCTGGTGCGTTGCGGCAAAGGCGGCAAACCGCGCCGCGTCCCGTTCGGTCAGACGGTGGCGGAGGCTCTGGAGGACTGGCTGGCGGTCCGTGGCAACGTCGAGGCCCCGCAGCTCATCGTCAACTGCTACGGGCAGGGTGTGGACCGCTACCGCATCGGGCATATCGTGCGTCAGGCGGCGGAGCGCGCTGGCATCAGGCGCAGGGTTGGACCGCACCGTCTGAGGCACACCTGCGCCATCTCGTATCTGCGCGCCGGCGGGGACGTGTTCACGCTGCAGCGCATCCTCGGACACGCAGACCTGACGATGACGCGCCGGTATACGGAGGTGGCGGATACGGACGTCCAGGAGAAGCACCGGCTCTATTCGCCGGCAGACCGGCTCTCGGTCCCGTCGAAGACGCGCAAACGGGTGCTGTGAGGAGATGTTTTACCCAGCTATTAGGACTATTCGCCGTAAATCGTCCATTCTCTGCTCCGGCGTCTGTCGCGACCCGCCCTGTGGCAACCCGTCCGTTTCGGAACAGTCAGGCATTCCCCCGGGGCATAACGTTTGCTGCCCCTAAAGGGGGCGCAACGTTATGCACGCTAGGCCAGAAATGTCCCCTTCCGCTCGGGATTTCGAGAGTGGGCTGATGGGCTGAGCTGGTGGCGGGGTGGGTGTCCGTTTCCGCACTGGCTGCCCGGGCGCTGCCCTCTACAAGTTGCCCTAAATGCCCCGCCACTTTTGTGGTCTGATGAGAATCCCCGTTGCTCCGGTGTTTGCGCATTGAGAGACGTCACCGCTCCCAGTCCACGTTGAGGCGGTTCATGAGTTTCTCCAACCGTTCCACCGCCAACGCCTGTAGCTCGCCGGCTGTTTCCACCGCGTCCCGCAGGTTGGACTCCAGATACCGCCTGCAGTCCGCGATGCAGAGCTCTGGCAGGCTGGCAGGATACCCGCCGGATTCCAGCAGAGCCCGCGCGGCCTGGACGACAGCGTCTTCTGTGGCAGGCTCGCAGTGCGGCTCCTCGTGCCCGTCCCAGAAGGGGTCTGCGGCGTCGCAGGATGTCTCAGAAAGAGCGTCGAAAAGGGGTTCAGAGGTTTCTTGTGTTCGCGATGTTCGCGATTCTGGCAGTTTTTGAAAAGTCTCCCCATGAAGAGAAAGTTCAGGGACTTTTTGAAAATGCCCCAAATCGTGAACATCGTGAACAGAATCCCGGCTGTTTAGAAGCCCGATGCCCCGATACACCTGCTCTGCCCGGGCCCCTACTCGCTCTCGTTTCCTCTCCATCCCTCGCTGCTCCAAGCTGGCAGCGAACGCTTTCTTCGTCAGAGCGCGTTCGACGCCGTTCTCCTCGCACCACTGCTGATAGGCGGCATAGAGGTCGCTGAACACTGCTCGGCAGGCCGGTCCTGTGACGCAGCAGGCGTCTATAAACTCTGCAAGCGCATCCTCCTCGGTGCGGTATTCACGGGTGGCTTCCGCCACAACCGGCGGCATCTGCAGCCCGTGTTCGAGAGCGCGCTGGCATCCGTCCACCAGCCAGCGCAGGATTCCCACCGCCTCCTGCAGCAGCTTCTCCGGCTTCTGCGGGTCCACGCTCTCTTCTGGAATCTGGAACGTGAACGGGATGAGCCGGACTCTGCGCCAAGTCCCTTCCGTCTGCTCAGGGATGGCCGGCTTGTGGTTGGTGGCGATAAACGGGGTTACGGACAGGCGGATGTCCCGGTAGTTCTCGTAGAGCGCCCGGGCCTTCATCGGGTTATCCGAGGTCAGGTCCTTGATTGCCACAGGACTGAGGGTCGCGCCGTCTGCGAGCTCGTCCAGCACGCCGAAACGGATTCCCTCGCAGGCTGCCAGAGAGACCCGCGCGGCGTCCTGCTGCTGGCGGCGCGTCAGGACGACGTCGCGCGGTATCGGCCCCGCGTAGTCGCCCTGCACGGCCTGCAGGACGTCCAGCAGCGTGCTCTTCCCGTTCCTGCCGCTGCCGTAGAGGACGTAGAGCTCCTGCGGCCGGTTGGCCCCGATGAGCGCCATTCCGAGAACGCCCTGCATATACTCCACCACCCCTTCCTGCGGCAGTATCTGCCGTAAGAACGCCTCGAACTCCGGGCACTGCGCCTGCGGGTCATACTCCGCCGCCGTCATTCGAGACAGCAGGTCTTCTGGTCGGTGCTGTCGCAGCTCGCCGGTCCTCAGGTCCAGCACGCCGGAGGATGTGTTCAGCAGCCATGGGTCTGCGTCGAGTTCAGACGCGTGCGTCAGCACGCCGTCATGCCCTTTGAACAGCTCCAGCGCCTTGTCCCAGTAGCGGTCCGCTTCGAGCTCGTTCAGGCGCGCCAGCGCCCGTTTTCGGTCCTCCTCAGAAGCCGGATGCGTGTAGCGGCCGGCATACTCCTGGCGCAGCGCCTCGTGGACTTCAGCTTCCACTCTCTCGACGGTCTCCGCCTGCCAGCGCTTCCCGCTCCAGCGCAGCCAAGTCCTACGCTCCGGGCACCACCGCAGCCGGCCTGTGAACAGCGCTCTGATGGCCTCCAGGTGCGCCGACACCTTTTCCGGGGCAGGCCCGTCCCTTCGGTCCGGGTCCAGCCGACGCATGAGCTCCCGCGACGCGCGGCCGATGTCTTGCATGCTATGGCCGCGCCCGCGCATCTGGTGTGCCAGCCAGCGGATAGCTCCGTTTGAGTCCCCGGACCGCGCCTTCTGCAGCGCTTCCTGCAGCAGGTCTTCCTGTTCCTGCTCACAGGAAGGCGCGCTCTGAGGGCCGTTCAGGGGCCTTTCCGGGCGTTCTGTGCGATTGCGCTTCCTTGCGCTCGTTACGTCCATGCTCACACCTCCAGCCCGGTCAGAGCCGGCTGCAGCTCGCTCTTGCGCCGGCTGGTCCAGTAGCGCAGAGGCAGAGCGAGCTGCGCCCCGAATCCTCGGTCGAGCACTTCTGCCTTCAGCGTGAACAGCGCAAACGGGACGGTCAGGACATCCCCGTCCGGCATTCGTGCTTCAATCTGCCGGCATCCTCGCCTCTGGAGCTCCTCCACCACGCACACCTGCAGTGCGATGGCTGGAGGGTGGCGCAGGATGTGCTCCGGCTCCAACCGTTTGCGGAAGGTTGCAGTTGAAGGGTCATACAGCCCGGCATAGAATGTCCTGCGGCCGTCGCTGGCAATCAACGTTGACACGGGCCGCCAGGCCGTGCTACCTTGCAATGCATTCTGGAGTCTCGCCCCGTCGCTCTGCCGGAAGGCAGGGCCGGGGCCTCTTCTTTTGCTCATCTCACTTTCCCTCCTGCATTGCCTCATCCAGCAACCGCTGAATCGCCACGAGTGGGATGCGCCGGTTCCTCTTCCCCACCATCAGCGAGGGAAGCTCCCCGGTCTTCAGCATCCGGAAGAGGGTCGGCCGACTGACCCGTAGGAGGCTGCAAGCCTCCTGGACCGTCGCGGTCTGCAGGGTCGAAGCGTTCTGATTTGGATTCACGGTTTCACCTCCTAGCGTTCTTCCTGACCGTTTTTGACAGACACATTGTCCGTGTGATACAAGGAGGAAGCAAGCACTAGCGGTTACAGAGGGGTATACACGTGCACTTTTCTGAGTGGCCTGTTGCAGCCTCGGGATATGAGCTCGAGGAGGTGGAAGGCGTGCTCTACATTGGGCCGTCGGTCCCGGTCAGCCAGTGGCGGGAGTACCAGCCGGAGCAGAGGCCCGGGCTTTATCGGGTCTTCTCCCGAATCCAGACGCCGGAAGACTGCCTCAACTTCGCCAGCAGATACGGAATGCTTCGAAGCAAAATCTACGCGGAACAGGTTAGCCGTTGGCAGGCAGAGGCAAAGCTTATCCGGGAGGCTCTAACGGCCTATCGCATCCTGGAGACAGGAGACTTCGAAGCGCTGGAAGAGGTGGTGACTGACCGCCCCGCAGTTCAAGCGCAACCGGGAGCGGTTGACTGGTACACCGTGGACTTCGAAAAGCGGGGAGGTGGCTTGGTTAAAAGGACGCTGAACACACTGGCTGCCGGAGGCACCAAGGAAGGCGCTCTCTGGTTTCACCTCCGCCGGCTCGTCAATGACAGTCTGAAGGACAACGTCCACGTCCAGCTTCAAATACTTGACGGCCCGCCGGAACTCGTCACGCGGCCCGCGAACCTCCTTGGCTTCATGTGGCTCCAGTTGGCGCAGGAGATTGTCGGCATCCGTCAGCGCCGCATATGCCAGCAATGCGGTAAAGGCTTCTGGTTGGTCGAGAGGGGAGAAGGCCGGTCTCGGACTCGCAGAGACGCAATCTACTGCTCCGGGCGTTGCAAGGTGGCGGCATACCGGAAACGCAAAGCGGAGGCCAGCCTGTCCACGGACCGGTGACAGGGCGTCCCCTCCTGCCTGTTGCCTTGCCGTGCTATAATAGACTCCGTGAGACTGACTGATGTGCTGTTGTTTCGGGCTGGGAGCACATCAGTCACCGGACGGGGCCCGGCTGAAGGGGCACATCCTTCTAATGAAGTGATGCGTTCCGAGCGGGCGTCAGACTGCCGTGGCGGGGCTGTAGCTCAGGGGGAGAGCGCTTCCTTGGCATGGAAGAGGTCGTGGGTTCAATTCCCATCAGCTCCACCATTTTTGACCGGATCGCGCCGCCGTCTGCGGCAGCGCAGAAATGTCGGCGCCGCCTGTGAGCGGCGCCTCTCTTTTTGCCTGGACCGCCCGCAGGGACGCGCGCCACACTTCTGCCTGCCGGATGTCTCCCTGACGGGCTCCGGGCCACTTCCGTCAGAAAGACAGGAAAGGACAACTGTTGCTCATGGAACTTGATCCCATCATGGACCTGGCGCTCGCAGAGCGCGCTTCCGACATCTTCCTGAAGGCTGACGCGCCGCCTGCCCTGCGCGTGGACGGTAAAGTGCGCCAGACCGAGCTGCCCGTGCTGTCGGCCGAAGACGTCAGGGACACGGCCTACAATGTGATGACCCCCGAGCAGATCGGGAAATTCGAGCGCCACAACGAGATGGACCTTGCCTTCACCTACAAGGACAAGTGCCGGTTCCGTGTGAACATCTACCGGCAGCGCGGCACGGTCGGCATGGTGATGCGCCTCATTCCGCTCCGCATCTACACCCTGGAAGAGTTGAAAATGCCGCCCGTCGTGGCAGAGATGACAAAGCTGCACCAGGGACTCATTCTGGTCACCGGCCCCACCGGCTCGGGAAAATCCACCACCCTGGCGGCGATGATTGACCTGATCAATCAGACCCGCTCAGCCAATATTGTTACCATCGAGGACCCGATCGAGTTCGTGCATCCCGACAAGAAATCTATTGTCAGCCAGCGGGAGATCAGCATTGATACGTCCTCGTTCACGGAGGCGCTTAAGTATGTGGTGCGGCAGAGTCCGGACGTCATCTTGATCGGTGAGATGCGGGACGTGGAAACCATGAACGTGGCGCTGGCCGCGGCGGAGACCGGTCACCTGGTCTTCTCCACGGTGCACACCACCAGCGCCGCAGACACCATGGAGCGCATCATCAACATGTTCCCGCCTCACCAGAAGCAGCAGATCTGCCTGCGATTGTCCACGTCGCTGATGGGTATAATCTCTCAGAAGCTCATTCCGCTGAAGGACATGAGAGGGCGGATTGCTGCGGTCGAGATCCTGACCGCGACTCCCACAACGGTGAAGCTGATCGAGGAAGGACGCTCCAGTCAGCTTTACTCCGCCATCAGCGAAGGCGCGTTCTTCGGGATGCAGACGATGAACCAGTGCCTTGACCGCTATGTCAAGCAGGGTCTCATCTCCGAAGAGGATGCGCTGGCCAATGCCGGCAACCTGACCGAACTCAAACAGATGCTGAGACGAAGCTGATACGCAACCGGACGGCCGCCCGCTTGCGCGGTTGCCGCCGGTCCGGATCCGGTGCCGGGGAATTCCGGATGTCAACTACCGGTTACCCTCTATGGCCGGGTCCGCACAGGCAAAAATCTTTGAGGAGGTTCTGCTGCAATGGATGCCGATCTGACCATTGAACGCACCGAAGCTAACGGTTGTCCCATCCTGCAGATGGCAGGAGAAGTGGACGCATACACCTGCGAGCAATTCCGTGAGGCGGTGCTGAAATCGCTGGATGGCAACGTGGACAACGTCATCCTCGTGATGCACGATGTGGATTACATTGATAGCACCGGGCTGGGCGCTCTGGTAGCGGGACTCAAGAGAGCCGCCGATCGCAATGCCCGGATCACTCTTGTCTGTTCCAACCCTCGCGTCCGGAGGGTGTTCGAGATCACGGGGCTGGAGAAGGTCTTCCCGATGTACCGCAGCGTGCAGGATGCCCTGGCATCCGTGGATAAGAGACTGGCAGCGGCGGTATAGAACATTGAGCGATTCCAAGACCACCAGCCCCAAAACCACCCTGAAGCCCGGCGCTTTCCTGGAGGATGAGCCAGGGATGCAAGATGAAGTCCGCCGGCTGGAAGCGGCGGACGATGGTCTTTTCACCCAGCTCCGGGAGGCGATGAGCAAGATTGACGTGGCCTACGTGGCTACGTACCCTCCCCGGGAGTGCGGGATCGCCACATTCACGAAGGATCTCTCCACGGCGATAGACAAGTTCCTGCCTTTTTCGCGGAAGATCATCGTCGCCATGAGCCGGGGTGATGAAATCGAGCAGTATCCCCGGGAGGTCCGCTTCCAGATCTTCGACCGGAGCCGTGACAGCCACCGGGCAGGCGCGGATTTCATCAACGAGTCTTCGGCTCACATTGTCAGTCTTCAGCACGAGTACGGCATCTTTGGCGGGCCGGATGGCGAGTGGGTGCTGGACTTCGCGGAGCGGCTGCGGAAGCCGTTCGTGGTGACGTGCCATACCGTCCTGTTCCACCCCAGTCCCAACCAGAAGCGTATTATCCAGGAGTTGGCCGCTCTGGGAGGCCGTTTCGTGGTGATGGTGGAGCTGGGGCGGGAAATCCTTCAGGACGTCTATGGCGTCCGCCCCGAGATGATTTCGCTGATTCCGCACGGAGTGCCCAATGTCCACCGCATTCCCGCGGAGATTGTCAAGCGCGATCTGGGCATTGCGGGCCATGAGGTCGTCTCGACGTTCGGGCTTATCAATCGCGGAAAGGGCATCGAGTATGCCATCCAGGCGATTGCAGAGGTGCGGAAACATTTTCCAAACGTGCGCTACCTGGTGCTGGGCGAGACCCATCCCGGGGTCCGCAACTTCGAGGGAGAGTCGTACCGGCAGATGCTGCTGGCTCTGCTGGACGAGCTGGACCTCCACGACCACGTGAAGTTCAACAACCGGTTCCTTTCCCTGCGCGAGCTGGTCCGCTACCTGTCGGCCACGGATGTATACGTCACGCCTTATATCAACCGGGACCAGATTGTCTCGGGAACACTGGCTTACGCGCTGGGATGCGGGCGTGCCATCGTCTCCACCCGGTATCTGTATGCCGAAGAGGTTTTGGCGGACGGGCGGGGTGTGCTGGTGGACTTCCGGAACCCGGACGAACTCGCAAAGGCCATTATCAGGATCCTGGGAGATCCGGAGTTCAAGGAATCGCTGGAACGAGCAGCCTATAAATACGGGCGGCGTGCGGCGTGGTTCAACGTGGCCGTGGATTACATTTCGCTCTTCCGCGAGGTTCTAGCAGAAACTTCCGCAGTCGAAGCCGCGGGCAGCGGCGCGGCGGTCTAACCATCATATTGTTGAATCACTGCGCCTACTTGTAGCCGGCGAGAAGCGCTTTGCGTCGCAGGTAAGGCCCCGCGCCGCGTGGCCAGGAGGAGGATGATCGCATATGGGCAAGCAGGAGGCGGCTGCTGCCACGGCAGGACGCTTGATTGAAGGCAGCTATCCCGAAATCCGTCTGGACCATCTTGAGACACTGACAGATACCACCGGCGTGATTCAGCACGCCATCTTCTCCATTCCGAACCGCAGGACAGGTTATACGACGGACGACAACTCCAGGGCCCTGATCGCGGCCGTACGGCACTATCATCTCAGCCGTTCCCGAAGAGCGTTGCGGCTTGTCAGCAACTACCTCAGCTTCCTCCATTACGCCCAGCTGCCCAACGGGAAGTTTCATAACTTCATGTCCTTCGACCAGACCTGGCTCGACGGTGAGGGATCCGAAGACTGTCAGGGACGGGTCATCTGGGCTCTGGCCCAGTGCCTTGACGCCAACATCCATGAAAACGTCAAGGAGGTTGCGCGTAACCTCCTCCATCAGGCGCTCTGGATTCCCGGCACGGTGATGTTCCCCCGCGGTAAGGCTTACAGCGCCGTGGGACTCAGCCTGGCGCTGAAGGCCGACGGCGAGGACGCATATGCGCAGGTGCTGCAGAAGGTGGCCGACTCGCTGGTCCGGGACTTCCAGCAGCACGCGTCGCCGGGTTGGGAGTGGTTCGAGCCGGTTCTCACCTACTCCAACGCCCTGCTTCCGAGAGCGCTTTTCCTCGCATATGAGGCCCTTGGCGAAAGCCGGTACCTGGAAGTGGCTGCGGAAGCGTGGGAATTTCTTGAGAAGCAGTGCATCATTGACGGCGTGCTGCAGATCATCGGCTGCAATGGATGGTACTGGAAGGGCCAGGAAAGGGCCTGGTTCGATCAGCAGCCGGTGGACGCTATGATGATGGTCCTTGCCGCGCTGGACGCCTACCGAGTGACCGGCGAAGACCGGTATCTGGAAGCGGCGAAGATCTCATTCGACTGGTTCTTCGGGCGTAATGCCCTGAATGTATCGCTGCACGATCCGGTCACCGGTGGCTGTTTTGACGGATTGATGCCCTCCGGACGTAATGCCAATCAGGGGTCGGAATCCACGGTCTCCTGCCTGATCGCTCAGATCGAGATGGTGCCGTTCCTGAAAGACGGTATGTCCCTTCTGGAGGAGCGTCCGTGAGCTTGCTGACAGAGCTGCTCCGCAGCAGACGATGGATCCTGTCTGACGGCGCCATCGGCACCATGCTCCAGGCGCGCGGGCTTCCGGTGGGTGCGAGTCCTGAGCTGTGGAACCTGACGCACCCTGACGATGTGCGAGCTGTGCATCAGGAGTACGTGAGCGCGGGGGCCCAGCTCATCACAACGAATACGTTCGGCGGGTCGCGCCGGAAGCTCCGCAAATTCGATGCAGAGGACCGTTTCCAAGAGGCCAACACCTCCGCTGTCCGTCTCGCGCGGGAGGCGGCCGGCGATTCTGCCCTGGTGATGGGATCAATCGGACCGCTTGGAGACCTCCTGGAACCTTATGGCGACCTGACAGAACAGGAGGCGGTGGATGAATACGGAGCGCTGGCGCAGGTGATTGCGGCAGCGGGCGCCGATGTCATCCTGTTCGAGACTTTTTTCGACGTAGCTGAACTGACTGTCGCCGTCCGGTCCGCGTCCGGACTAGGCATTCCCGTGCTGGCCACCATGACCTTCGATGAGGCGGGGCGCACCATGATGGGCAGCACTCCTTCCGACGCCTGGCAATCCGTCTCCGGCCTCGGTCTTGTGGCGTTTGGCGCGAACTGCAGCACAGGGCCGGACCGAATGGTTCGGGTGATTTCGGAAATGAACGAGGCGGGCGCGCCCGCGCTGATCGCCCAGCCCAACGCCGGAATGCCGGAGATGACGGCTGAAGGAAATCTGAGGTATCTTGAAGGTCCGGAGTCTTTTGCGGCGCACGTCCCGGATCTGCTTCAGGCCGGATGCAAGATCTTTGGCGGATGTTGCGGCACGACACCGGAGCATATTCGGGCACTGCGCAGAAACCTTGAGGCGGCGGCGCCCGCCTGATTGAGGAGAGAGGATGAGAGCAAGGTTTTTGACGGCTGCGCTGCTTGTTGCAGTGGGTGCGGTCTCGACAGGATGCGCCCGCAAGCCCCAGGAGCCGCTGGTCGGGGTGTATCTGGCTCTTACGGGCGATATGGCGGACTTTGGTATCACCACCCGGCAGGGGATCGAGCTGGCTGCGGAGGAGATCAATGCAGCCGGAGGGATCAATGGCCAGCGTCTCCGTCTTCTCGTGGAGGATGACCGCGGCAAACCGGAAGAGGCCCGGACTGTCGTCACCAAACTGATAGACCAGCAAGGTGTTGTCGCGGTGCTTGGAGAGGTGGCCAGCAAGAACAGCCTTGCTGCAGCGCCCATCTGCCAGGCCCGGGGCATTCCCATGCTCTCCCCCTCCTCCACCAACGAAGAGGTCACCCGGAAAGGGGACTACATTTTCCGGGTGTGCTTTGTGGACTCGTTCCAGGGCTACGTCATGGCCCGCTTCGCCAGCGAGAACCTGAAAGCCAGGACGGCGGCTGTGCTCTGGGACAACGGCTCCGACTACAGCAAGGGGCTTTCCTCTGTTTTCAAGTCCGACTTTCAGAAGATGGGTGGACGCATCGTGGCGGACGTGACCTACGCTGCAGGCGATGTGGACTTCAGCTCTCAGCTTACGCGCATCCGGGCCGCGCAGCCAGATGTCATCTATGTTCCGGGCTACTACACTGAAGTGGCGCTTATCGGAAGAAAGGCCCGGGAACTCGGCATCACGGTCCCCTTGCTCGGAGGGGATGGGTGGGACTCCGAAAACCTGCTGAAACGCGCGGGCGCGGCACTCGACGGCTGCTACTTCAGCAGCCACTACTCGTCCGACACGGGCAGTCCGGTGGTAGAGCGGTTTGTCAGGAGCTTCCAGGAAAGATACAGCACAATGCCGAATGCGCTTGCGGCGCTGGGATACGATGCCACCTGGATCCTGGCGGAGGCTATGAAACGCGCAGGGTCACTGGAACCCCGCAAGATCCGCGACGCGCTGGCGGCCACGCGCGACTATCCGGGTGTCACCGGACAGATCACCATCAATGAGGAACGGAACGCCGTGAAGCCTGCCGTGGTGCTGCAGGTGAAAAACGGCGCATTCCGCTACATGACCACCATTCAGCCGCCGGACCGGAACTGACGGAGGGGGCGTCTATCTGCCTTGCAGGAGTTTCTCCAGCAGCTGGTCAACGGATTGGTCTGGGGTAGCGCCTACGCGCTGATCGCCCTGGGCTATACCATGGTCTACGGGATCCTGCGGCTGATCAACTTCGCTCACGGCGACGTGTACATGATGGGCGCTTACAGCGCCCTTTTTATTTCGGGATGGTTGACAGCCGCCGGAGCCCCGGTGGCGCAGAGTCCGTTGTGGGCAATGGTGGCGATGCTCGGCGCGATGGCTGCCGCCGGACTCTTGGGATTTCTCATCGAAAGGCTCGCATACCGGCCCCTGCGCACCGCTCCCCGCCTGACGCTGCTCATAACGGCCATCGGCGTGTCGCTTTTCCTGCAGAATATCGCGCAGCTTGCCTTCGGCTCCGAGCCCCGCTCCTTTCCGGAGCTGATACCTTCCAGCACCATACTGCAGGTGGGTTCAGTCACGCTGAGCAACCAGCAGGCGATCATCATCGCCGTTTCTGTCATCCTGGCGCTCGCCCTTCAGGTGATTGTTCATCGCACGTCCATCGGGCGGGCAATGCGGGCTGTCAGCTACGACCGCGAGGCGGCGGCTCTGATGGGTATCTCCGTCAACCGGGTGATCTCCTTCACTTTCGTGCTTGGCTCGGCGCTGGCTGCGGCGGCAGCAACACTTATCGCCCTCAATAATCCGCTGGTAACCCCTACGATGGGCGTGCAGCCCGGACTGAAGGCGTTCGTTGCCGCGGTGCTGGGCGGGATCGGCAACATCTACGGAGCAATGGCCGGCGGCCTGGTGATGGGAGTCGCGGAGGTTATGATCGTCGGGTACGGCAGTTCTGGGTATCGGGACGGCATTGTCTTCGCCATCCTGATCATCGTGCTGCTGGTTCGCCCTACGGGCCTTTTTGGTTCTCCCGTGACGGAGAGGGCATAGCGGCATGGATCCGGCGCGCATCCTGCGCTTCGCGGCAGTCTTCACGCTGCTTCTGGTACTGCAGGCGCTCTTCGCAAGCGGTCTTGTGAACCCGTATTATGTCCGGGTGCTCATCCTGTGCTGCTTCTCCGTGATGCTAGCCGTCAGCCTGAACATCATCATCGGGTATGCGGGACAGTTCAGCATCGGGCACGCCGGATTTTATGCCGTCGGCGCATATACCGCCGGGGCCTTCACAGTGTACGCCGGCCCGCCCATCCGCCAGGCCCTTGCGCTGGACAGATTGCCGGGGTGGCTGGAAGGAACGGCGTTCCTGATCGCCGCGATCTGTGTCGGCACACTCTTCGCCGCACTGGCCGGGCTGGCGGTGGGGCTGCCGTCCCTGCGCCTCCGGGGAGACTATCTGGCCATCGCAACGCTGGGGTTCGGGGAGATGATCCGGGTGGTCATCCAGAATGTGGAAGCGGTGGGGGGACCGCGTGGATTCAGCGGCATACCCATCTATTCCAGCTTCTTCTGGGCCGCGCTTTTTGCGGTGGCGATCGTATGGATCGCTCGCAACCTGGCCCGCTCCCGGCACGGGCGCGCGCTTCTGGCCATCCGGGAGGATGAGACAGCCGCCAGTGTGCTGGGCATCAATGTCACAAAGCACAAGGTGGCCGCGTTCGTTCTCAGCTCTGCGCTGGCAGGGTGCGCCGGGGCTCTGTATGCGCACTACGAAGGTTATCTGGAACCCCGCAGCTTCGATTTCATCCGCAGCATCGAGATCATCATCATGGTGGTGATCGGCGGTATGGGCAGCACAACAGGCGCCGTCATTGCGGCCGTAATCCTGACGCTCGTTCCGGAGCTGCTCCGGGGGCTCGCCGAGTACCGGATGGTGATCTATTCCGCGCTGCTCATCCTCTTCATGCTCGTGCGGCCGCAGGGGCTTTTCGGGACCTGGGAGCTATCCTGGGAGACGCTGCGCGCGCGATGGGAGAAGCGCCGTGAACGCCCTTGAGACCCGCGGCCTGACCAAACGGTTCGGCGGACTGGTTGCCGTGGACTCCCTGGACCTGGTCTTGCCAGAGGGCGGGCTCGTGGGGCTCATCGGCCCCAATGGCGCCGGAAAGACCACAGTGTTCAACCTGGTCAGCGGTCTGTACGCGCCGGATGCCGGCAGCATTCTGGTGCGGGACCACGACCTGGCCGGACATCCACCCCACGAAGTGGCACGGCACGGGATCGCCCGCACGTTCCAGAACATCCGGCTTTTCGGCTCGCTGACCGCTCTGGATAATGTCCGGGTGGGTGCCCATATGGTGTGCGGGGGAAGTTACCTGTCCGCAATCCTGGGTGGCCGCCAATCCCGCGAACTGGATCGCCGGTCCCGGGAACAGGCGATGCAGGTCCTCCGGGACATCGGGATCGAGAGATACGCCAACGAGCTTGCCTCCAGCCTCCCATACGGCGTGCAACGGAAGCTGGAGATTGCAAGGGCACTGGCATCGTCCCCGTCCGTCTTGCTCCTTGATGAGCCGGCCTGCGGCATGAATCCCCAGGAGACGGCGGAACTGATGGAGCTTGTGGCGCGGCTGCTGCAGGAATGGAAGCTGAGCATTCTGCTCATCGAGCACGATATGCGCTTCGTCATGGGCATCTGCCAGACGATCTATGTTCTGGACTACGGAAAGACCATAGCGTGCGGGCCACCCGAAGCCATCCGCAACGACCCGGCTGTCATCGAAGCCTACCTGGGGGATGCAGTGCACTGATGCTGCGGATCAACGACCTGCACGTCTACTATGGAGCCATCCACGCCGTGCGAGGAGTCACGCTGGAGGTCGGACCTTCGGAGATTGTCACCCTTATCGGGTCGAACGGCGCGGGTAAGTCCACGATTTTGAGGACCATCAGCGGCCTGCAGCGTCCCCGTAGCGGCAGCATTACCCTCAATGGCACGGAACTGACGCGCATGGAACCTGATGCCATTGTCCGCGCGGGCGTGTGTCAGGTTCCGGAAGGCCGGCATATCTTCGCCAATCTCACCGTCCGTGAGAATCTGGAGCTGGGTGGCTATACGCTGGCCAGGCCGTCCGATCGTCAAGAAGCGATGGAACGCGTGCTGGAGCGCTTTCCTCGCCTTCGCGAACGTCTTAAACAGTACGCAGGAACGCTTTCTGGAGGCGAACAGCAGATGCTGGCCATCGGCCGTGCCCTGATGGCCAGGCCACGCGTGCTGCTCCTGGACGAGCCCTCGCTAGGTCTGGCTCCGCAACTGGTGCACGATATCTTCGCGATCATCCGCGAGATTAACCAGCAGGGAACGGCGGTGCTGCTGGTGGAGCAGAACGCGCATATGGCTCTCGGCATCGCAGGCCGGGGCTATGTGCTTGAAACGGGCAGGGTCGTCCTGACAGATGCGGCGCAGAATCTGCTCAACAACCCTGAAGTCCGGCGGGCTTACCTGGGAGAGTGAAGGGCAAAAGGATGGACAGCTCTAACAGAAGGCTGCACGTCGTCGCGGTGGGAGCTCATATTCACGATGCTGAGGTGATGGCCGGGCACCTGGTTGCCCTCTACACGTCGGCCGGCCACCGCGGCACGTTCGTCCACGCGACCCCGGGCGAAAAGGGCTCTCAGGCGCTGTCTGCGGATGAATACCGGCCTGTCAAACTGGCCGAGGCGCGCCGGACTGCCGGGCGGCTGGGGGCGGATGTCCGCTTCCTTCCGTATGCGGATGCGGAACTGCCGCTGGACCGCCCCACCCGTCTGTGCTTTGCCGCTTTGTTCCGGGAGCTGCGGCCGGATATCGTCCTGACCCACTGGCGAGGAAGCTTCCACCCCGACCACTGGCGGACTCACTGCCTGGTGATGGACGGCCTGCAGATGGCTGCTGATGCGTCAGTGGATCTTCCGGGACCGACCCATCGGACCCGATGGGTGTTCTTCCCGGAAAACTGGGAGGATATGACAGGCTTCCAACCCGAGATGCTGGTGGATATCAGCGCCGTCTATGACCGCTGGCACGCCGCGATGATGGAACAGGGACTGTTCCGCGGGGAGGTTTCGCGCTTCCATTACAGAGAATACTATGAAGGACTGAGTGCGGTGCGCGGTGCGCGCGCGTGGACGGAAAGGGCGGTGGCGCTGATGCGATCACCGTTCTGCTCCAACCGGCAAAGCCAGTTACCGGACTGGTGTATGCCCGCACCCGCGCAAGATCCCGGACGGGAGGGCGGCAGCAGATGAGAGAAAAGATCATAGACCTAGTAGACAGACAGGTCCAGAAGTCCATCCTTGCTCAGTCGCAATGTCAGGAGGAAGGCGGCCCTGCGGGGAAGGCAGCGCCTTGCTGCCGGGTGATCACAATCTCCCGCGAACTGGGCAGCGGAGGACGTAGAGTCGCCGAGGAGCTTGCGAACACGCTGCACCTGAGTCTCTGGGACCGCGAGCTGGTGGAACGCATCGCTGAGGATGCCGACGTGGCTGATCATCTGGTGCGACATTTCGATGAGCACGTGGTCTCCGAGATCGAGGTTCTGGTGCGGCATCTGGCGGGAGAGCCTCGCATCGGCGGATTCCAGTACAAGAGGCACCTGGCTCGCACCATCTTGCAGATAGCAAGAATCGGCAATGCCATCATCCTGGGCAGGGGTGGCAACTTCATCCTTCCGCATGCTCTGAATGTGCGCATTATAGCCACCAGGGAGCTGCGGATTCACAACCTGATGCAGTTCGAAGGGTTGAGCCGGAGGGATGCGGAGCACGCCATTGAGGAATCGGACCGCGAGAGAGCGGAGTTCACCCGGCGTCTCTGGGGACGCAAGTGGGACGACCCTCTGTGCTACGATCTTACACTCAGAATGGACGAGATGACCAACGCGGACGCGGCGGCGGTGGTCGCGACGGCGTTCAACCGGCGCTTTGCAAGTTAAGCGCCATAACCTCAGGGTTCTTTTCAGGACCGCCTTGCCAGTAGCGGTGGCGGCAGGGCTCGTCTTTCCCCTGCTCCCCTGCCCCGCTAAAGCCGCGGACGAGATCACGCCCGCCGAGGCGGTCCGCCTGCTCACCGCAGGTCGCACGGACCGGCTGAATCCGCGCCGGCACATCTTTCTGGATGGCGACTGGGAGTTCCGCCCGGAGAGAGAGCGCATCTGGATCAAGGCTCCCGTTCCCGGCAACTGGCACAACCTGCCGGGGATGCGGGGTTACACAGGGACTGCTGAGTACCGGAAGACCATCGCCATCCCTCCTACGTGGAACGGCGATCCGTGGCTGGTCTTCGGCGCGGTGGACTACGCGGCGCGTGTCGTGGTGAATGACCGGTACGTCGGCTTTCACGAGGGAGGGTATACCCCTTTCGCCTTCAACATCGGGCACATCGTCCGGCCGGGCCAGACGGCCACCATCTCACTGGTGGTGGAGGATCCGGGGCCGGGGGCGGATATCCGGGGATATCCGTTCGACGAGATCCCTCATGGGAAGCAGAGCTGGTACGGCAACGTCAGCGGCCCGTGGCAGCCGGTGATTCTGGAGGAACGTGCCCGGACTCACGTTCGCAGCCTCAAGATAACGCCTGACATCCGGACGTCGTCGGTCCGCCTGGACGTGACACTTTCTCAGACCCCTCCTGCCGGCAGAGGCCTGCTCCTGGCCACCGTCTACGCCCCCCGGAGTGCGGCCCCGGTGGCCAGGCTGCAGACAGATTTGACATCTTCTCTCACTTACAGCCTGACTGCTCGCATCCCGGGCGCGGAGCTTTGGAGTCCGGACTCTCCGTCGCTCTACACCGTCAATATCAGCATAGTGACGGAAGACGGAGCGGTGGTGGATCAGTTTGCGGACCGCTTCGGCATGCGAAGCATCACGGCAAAAGACGGGCGGATCCTTCTGAACGGAAAACCGGTCTTCCTCTCCGGTGCGCTGGACCAGGATTTTTACCCTGAGACCGACTATACCCCCCCGTCGGAGGATTTCCTGCGCGATCAATTCCTGAAAGCCAAGAAGCTGGGACTCAACCTGCTGCGCTGCCACATCAAGATACCTGACCCGCTCTACCTCAGACTGGCCGATGAGATCGGGCTTCTGGTCTGGTACGAGCTTCCGAATGTGGGAACGCTGACGCCGGCCGCCCGCGCGCGGCTGACTACTCTGATGAAGGAGGCCGCCGAGCGAGATTACAACCGTCCTTCCCTGGTGATCGTCAGCCTGTTCAACGAGTCGTGGGGTATAGATCTGTCCCGTCCGGAGCAGAGAAAGTGGCTGCTCTCTGCCTTCGACACAGCACAATCGCTGTTCGGAGACCGGCTGATCGTGGATAACTCGGCCTGCGCAGGCAACTTCCACGTGAAGACGGATATCGAGGATTTTCACGCCTACTTCGCTGTCCCCGATAGCGCCGGGCGGCTTAGGGAGTGGCTGGACGAATTCGCCGGCCGACCCGCCTGGACATTCTCGCCGCACGGGGACGCGCTGCGGCGGGGGGATGAGCCGCTCGTTGTTTCGGAGATCGGCAGCTGGGCGCTTCCCTCCCTGCAGAATCTGCTCGCCTGTCACGGCGGGCAGGAGCCCTGGTGGTTTTCCACGGCCCGGGGAGCGCTCCGGCCGGAAGGTGTGGAGGATCGCTTCCGCCAGACCGGCCTGGATCGCGTATTCGGTGACTTCGGCAGGCTTGCGCGGAACACTCAGGAGATGCAGCTCCTCTCCTTCAAGCATACCGTCGAAGAGATTCGCCTCCGGCCTGCAATCTCCGGCTTCGTCTGGACGGAGCTGACGGATCTGCAGTGGGAGTCCAACGGCCTGATGGACTTCTGCCGCAACCCGAAATCCGTGGCCAGAATCGCCCCGCTGTTGACCGGACCACGCTGCGTCATTATCCGCCCGGAGAGGCGCAACGTCCGGCCTGGAGAGGCCGTCACTGTCCGGCTCTCCGTCTCCAACTTCGGTGACCCGCTGGACAGCACAACCTTTGAATGGGCGCTGGAGGGATTTCCGGACATATCCGGCACCTTGCAGGCAACTGCCCCTGTACCGGCGGCCTCCGGCGGAGCAGCCGGCGAGTTCTCATTCGTAGCGCCGGAAGTTTCCTCGCACCGCGTGGCACGCCTGGCAGTCCGCTGGCTTTCCGGAGGCCGTCTGCTTGCGCAGAACTACGAGGACATCAACATCCTGCCGGGCGATGGACCACTGCGCCTGCAGGTCTACGTGGATCCGTCTGTAGCAGGCAGAGAACAACTCGACGAGTGGCTTCGCCACAGCGGGGCAACGGTGGTCTCCGCTCCTTTCACGGCTGATGTGGCCGTCACCGGAAAATTGACGGACGACCTCATCCGGTGGACTGCCGCAGGTGGGAGGACGCTGGTGCTGGCGCGCGATACATCGGCTTTCGGTGAGCATCCATCGCCGGTGCGGGTGTCTTCCCGCGCAGAGGCGGATATGTGGGGAGACTGGGCGACGGTGTTCACCTGGTTCGACCGCAGCCCCGTTTTCGCCGGGCTTAACACCCGCCATCAGATGCTGGACTGGACCTTTGCCGCGGTCATCCCGGATCACATACTGACAGGACTCCCTGAGGCGGCGTGGGACGATGTGGAGTGCGGCATGTTCGCCGGCTGGCTGCACAAAGGAAGCGCCGTAGTGCTGCGCGCGGGCACTGAGAACACGCGGATCCTTATCACCACCCTGAGAGTCAGTGAAGCGCTCGGAAGTGATCCTGTGGCCGACCGGCTGATGCACAACCTGTTGCGGCGGGTTTCCGGACCGTCCTTCCCCGTTCGGGCCCGCTGGGATGTGCTCTTTGGCCGCTAGCCTTCACAGACCGATCAGCTTTACATCCACGTTGAAGCTTTTGTAGCGGTTCTGATAGGTGATCCGCGGCTCGATGCAGTGGAAGATGCGCGACAGGCGCAACCCCCAATCGTATACGCCGCCTCGCTGAAGGTCGAAATCCACCACAAAGTCCGAGCGGAGCAGGCCCCACTCCGATTGCAGGCGGGTGGCCAGCTTCTCTCCCACGTCAATGTTGTCGAACTCGAACGGCGATGATCCGTCCGTAAAGTGACGGGCGTAGGTCACTGCAGCGAAATGCCTGGCCGTGAGTTGCCGTCCCAGTCCAATGCTTCCGCCAAGAACGGTCTGATGGTGCCCGTCGCTATACCACGAGGAACGAGCCAGCAAGACAGGATCCAGAACCCAGCTGACCGGGCGCGCCCTTTCCGTCCGGAGCACGGCACGGAGGTCGTAGCGGGTCCGCCAGGTGCGGTCAGTGTGCTCGCGGAACCGCCCCACGCCACCCTGCGCGTCGAAAGCCAACCGCCACCCGCCGCCAACCTGCCCCGGAACAGCCGCGCCCAGCAGCCGGACACCTACTTCGGGCTGACGATCCAGATAGAGATACCGGACGTCCGGGTCATAGACGCGCTGACGGCGGCCGAAGCGGAAGAACACGTTCGCTCTGGGCGGCAAGGCCGCAGATGTTGTCACCACGTCCTGTCCGGTCAAGAGTCCTGCTCCCATCAGATCTGGAGCGATGTCGCGGGTAAGAACCGCCTTCCGCGGGGCGGCGCCGGTCAGTAACCGTTCAAGCTCAACCACTCCCTGGAGCCCACGCTTCTGAGTAATGCGTCCCTCAATAGCAGCCGCCGAGGTATACGCGGTGACAAAGGGATAGGTGAATTTCAGATAGGGGCCGTCTTGTTGCTCGGCACCCGGGGTGGGAAAAAGCGGCTGAGTCTCCTGAAGCGAGAGACGGTATGCGGGAAAGCTCATCACCCGCGTATTGCCGATCCATAGACCGATCCGCCGGGCAGAAGCGTACTTACCTGGATGCACCACCACTTCACGGGCAGTTAGCCTCCAGTGAGCGTGCTCCAGCCCGCAGGTCGTGCCGGAGGCACCTTCCACCCTCAGAACCCCGTCCGGGGCCAGCCAGGCCGAGCGCCCTGTGAAGGTGTATAGACCGTATGTGCCAGATGCTGACTGGAGGAATCCTTCGTCCGTGTTCAGGTTGTAGCGGACACTGTCCGCTTTCAGCGTGCCGTCCGGCCGCTCCAGCAGCACATGACCCTCTGCAGTGACTTCACCTGCCCTGTGATTGCCCTCCGCCCTGTCCGCTCTGATGCGGGTCTCACCGTATACCAGCCCCACTCCGCCGGTGGCAGTCACGTTACCTGCCGGTGTCTCCTCGATGAGCGGAGCGGTCATGATCAGTTCAGGCTGCCGGGAGACCGCCGCTTCTTCTGTTGTTTGGGCGGCGGAAGACTGATGCACTGCCATCACAAGTGCCAGCATCGCTCCCAGCATTCTGGAACCGGTCATATTTCGATCCTTCTCCAGCGGCCCGTCGAAAAGATAAGTGCGATCATCATTCCGTAGAGCGCCATGCTGCCAGACATGGCCCACCAGGCAGCCACCGCTCCGTGCCCGAGATGGACCGCCGCCAGCCATGTTGCCGGAAGCCGTATTACCCAGAGTGTCAGAAAAGTAGCCACTGTGGGAGAGCGGGTGTCCCCTGCTCCCTGCAAGGCTCCCCCGAGAGCCATTGCAACGGCCAGAAATGGCTCCGAAAGGGCGTTGATACGCAGATATGAGACTGTCAACGCCACGATTCCGGCATCCCCCGTGAACAGCCGGGCGATTTGCGGAGCCAGGGCGAAGAAGGCCGCCGCCATCACGGTCATGACTATGACCGACTGACGGGCGCAAGTCCATGCCGCCTGCCGGGCTCTTTCAGGATGCCCCCCGCCCAGGTTCTGGCCCACCAGGGCCGCCGCCGCGGTACTGTAAGCGAAACCCGGCATAAAGGCGATGGCCTCTATCCCGAGACCGATGGTGAGAGCCGCCATCGCAGACCGCCCTTCCGGCATCAGACCCAGCAGCGAGAAGTACACAATGCTGGCTCCGCTCCTCAGCAAAGTCTGCAGCCCGGCTGGAAGCCCCAGTCCCAGAATCCGGCCTGCCCACTGACGGCTCAATCCCGTCCATCTCCGTGTGGTCCCGTTTAGCCGGGAGCCACCCAACCAGATGAACGCCAGCGCGCAGGCTGCCACACGCGACACGACAGCGGCAAGGGCCGCTCCGTTCAGCCCCATCGCCGGTGACCCGAGCTTCCCGAAGATGAAAACGTAATCCAGAGCGGCGTTCAGCACCGCCGCAACAAGGGTCAGCCTCACCGGGGTCAGCATATCCGCCGTTCCCCGGAAAGCGGCGATCAGCACGGTCAGCAGGAAAAGCGGCGCCAGCCCCGGCAGGGACACCAGAAAATAGGACTTGGCCAGAGGGACGATATCTGTCGCTCCCCCGGCCAGGAAGGCGAGCATTGTGTCCGCCAGCGGAGCCAGGAGAACCATCAGCAGGAAAGCTGCCGCCAGGGAGAGGATCAGGGACTGCCTTGTGGCCTCTTCCGCCTCCTCCACCGAACCTGCCCCGATGAACCGCGCCACCATTGCTGTAGTCGCGGTGGACACCGCCACCACGGCGGCGAAGAGGAACATCAGCAGATTCTGGGAAAGGCCCATCGCCGCCACCTCGGCCCCTCCCAGCCGGGCGACGAACAGACGGTCAACATTATTCGTGAGAGTCTGAAGAAGAAGAGCGGTAACGGAAGGCCAGGTCAGCGCCCAGACGGTCCGCGATAGAGATCCCCGGCCTCTTCTCTTCACCGGTCAGCCTCAGGTGAAATCATGCTGCCCACCGATCCGGATGCAGCATCCAACACGGACAGGGAGGGCGCAAGGCGCCCTCCCCCTTTCTGCCTCCCTGTAATCCGCGGGCGGACTATTTGCCCATCTTCTTGAGATTCTGCAGGCACTTCTCCACGCACTCCAGAGGCGGATAGGCGTAACTCTCCTGCTCGACGATGTACCACTCGGTGTTGCCCTTCGTCTCACAGAGTTCGAACACCTGATCCCACTTCACGTCGCCTTCTCCAATGAGCGCCTTGTCATACCCGGCAGAGTACTCTTTCAGGTGCACGGTACGCGCCCGCCCGGGATAACGCGCCAGAAAGACCACCGGATCTGCCCCTCCGTGCATGCAGTTGCCGGTGTCCATCTGCATGACCACATCCGGGGAGGTGTTGCCGAAGAAAGTGTCCCACGGCAGCTCGCCGTCCAGTTCTTGAAACTCGGTCCAGTGGTTGTGGTAGCCCGTCCACATTTCTAACGGCTTGAGCTTTGCCGCGAGCTCATCGAAGATGCCTGCCGTCCGCTTCCAGGCCTCACGGGACTCCGTATACTCACCGTGGAGCCCCGGAACGATCAGAAACCTGTTGCCAAGTATGCGGTTGAACTCCACCGTCTGTTCGAACTGGTCGCCCAGGAGAGAGTCCAGCCCGGTATGAGTGCCGCAGCACTTCAGGCCGTTGTCGTCCAGCATTCTGCGAAGGTCTTCCGCGCTGTATCCGTAGTAGCCCGCGAACTCTACGCCTTCGTAGCCCATCTTAGCCACCGCCGCCAGCGTGCCGGGAAGATCCTTCGCGCAGTCCTCCCGCACGGAATAAAGCTGCAGCCCGATCGGAATCTTTGCCATCGTGATGATCCTCTGACCCTTCTTGCCGGAATTGGCCGGCCTGGTCGCGCCGGTGGAACCGGTCACGCAGAGCGGCCTTCTGACTCTTGGCCTCCAGAGTATCGGGTTCCTTCCTGTTTCACGCCTATCCCGCGTTGCTGGAATGCCGGGAGGATGCCGGACGGGCGGTGGCAAACAAAAGGCCGAAAAGCAAAATGGACATTTCACACATCAAGCACGAAAAGACTTGCCAGGTAACCACCTTCCGCACAGACAGACGCACCAAAACTGTGCGCATTCCACGAGGAGAATCTGTGACCATCGGGGAGGTTGAGGGGTGCGGACGGGTCGTCAGCCTCTGGCTGACCTTTCCAGGCTGGTTCTGGATGCACTGGGACCCTGATGCGCGCATCAGCTCCACCATCCTGAAGACCCTAATTCTGCGCGTCTTCTGGGATGGCCACTCCCGCCCCGCCGTTTGCGTTCCCGCGGGAGACTTTTTCGGAGTGGGGCTATGTGAGGCGGCCAATTTCTCCGGCCACTACTTCGGGATATCCAGCGGGGGATTCTACTGCCGGTTTCCCATGCCTTTCAGGAAGGGCTTCCGCATCGAGATGGAAAACCGGGATCCTCACATTGACACGGAAGTATTCTTGAACTGCGTCTACCAGCTCATAGAGCAGCCATCAGAGGAGGCAGGCTATTTCCACGCCACCTTCCGAACCGGGCGGGACCTGCAGGACCGCTTCGAGATTGCAGATGTGGCAGGGCGAGGTCATTACGCGGGATGCACGCTCTCCATGCAGGGAAGGCGGATGAACGATCTGTCCTTCCTTGAAGCGCCGGAGCACGTGTATCTGGACGACAATGACCAAGCCCCTGCCATCTGCGGGACCGGGCTGGAGGATTACTTCCTGGGAGGATGGTACTTCCGGGAGGGTCCATTTACTGGTCCCCTGCACGGTGTGCCGGTAAAGGATCCTCTTCGCTCCTGCGTAGCGATGTACCGTGTCCACACAGACGACGCTATCCGCTTCGAGAAGTGCTTCCGCTTTACGTTTCAGCATCCCTGGAAGCGCGAGAACATCAATCCTTTCTTCTTCTCAAGCTGCGCGTTCTTTTATCTGGACACGCCGGAAGGACAAGCGGGGCCGGAGTATTCCACTGAAGATCTGCTGTCGCTATACAGGATCCGTGACACCGACCACCAGAGTCTGCCATGAGAGGGAAACTGTGCGTGCTTTCAGTCTTTCCCGTCGTCGTTGCTGTCATTCTGCTCGCGGGAGGAACCGCGGTGGCTGAAAACAGGCCTCCCAGCCCCCAAACACAATCGCTGCGGGAGGAGGCATTCCGCGCAGCGCAATTGAAGGATCCCGGCGCGGAGACGCCAATGGCGCGCCGGTACCTCGCATTACTCGAACGATATCTCCCCTATATCCGCTCCAATCTCAGGGACTGGCACCAGCTTTCAGGTTCGAAATACCACAAGCGGGATGGCAGCCAGGAGCACGACGTCCGCCAGAATGCCACTGTGGCGTACGGTCTGGCCGTTCTGGGCCGATACGGGCAGAGAGCTGATTCAGAAGAGATCCTTCGAGATTGCGCCGCCTTGGTGCGCTACCTGTCCGCCACCCACCGAGCAAATCAGCTGGCCACGGGGGACGGCAAACAGTGGGGAGATCAGTGGCAGAGTGCGCACTGGACCGCTTATGCCGGGAAGGCAGCGTGGCTGATCTGGGACCGGCTGGATGAGGATACCCGGCAGATGACAGCACGGATGGTGGTTCACGAGGCGGACCGGTTCAACGAACGCCCTCCCGACGATGGGGAATGGTCGGACACCAAGGCCGAGGAGAACGCATGGAATTCTGAGGCTCCAGCGCTGGCAACATGCATGTTCCCGCAACATCCCCGTGCCGCCTTGTGGGATGAACGTGCGCGCCTTTATATGATGAATTCTTTCTCTGTCCGGGCGGATCACCGGGACGACACCGTTGTGGACGGCCGCCCCGTGAAGGACTGGGTGAGCACGGTCTGCCTTCACGATGATTTCACCCTGGAGAATCATGACCGGGTTCACCCGGACTACATGGGCGCGGGGATTCTCCAGCTGCGCAATGCCCTGGTCTACCTCAGTGCGGGACGGGATGTTCCACGTTCCTGTTTCCATCACGTGCCTGATGTGCTCCAGGCCTTCAAACTGCTGGTCTCCCCGCAGGGCTCAAGCTTCTACGTGAACGGGCAGGACTGGTGGCCGCACCGTCACGATGTGCCTCTGGCCTTCGGCGGATTTGCCGGAGCCTTCCTGCAGGATGCCGATGCCGCCCGGATGGAACGGGACGCGCTAGAGTCGCTGGAGAAATTGCACTCCCGCTTCCCTGACGGACGCGCTTTCCACCGCCACGAATACAACTATCCCAATGTGGAGGAAGAGCTCATTGCTCGATACGCCGAGCTCTACTTGACGCACCGCTTCTGCGGAGATACTCCGCCTACCCCCGGCGCAGAGTTTGAGCGCAGCCTGAACGGCGCCCGGATCTTCGAGGCCGGAGGGTTCGTCATAGACCGCTCCCCGGAGCGCTTTGCCTCATTTGCTTGGGTAAACGGAGCAATGGGGTTGGTGTATCCGCGCGGGGACACCTACTTCACATCTCCCGACACCTCCAGCCTGCTGGGAAGGATAACGGTCCGGGACGCTAAAGACTCTGTGCCGAAGGTCACCACCAGAACCGTTCGTGTGCTCGACAATGAGGAGGGAGGATTCGCTGTTGCGGGCCGCTTCCTGCGCTGCGAGGGCAAGGTGGCGCAGGATGCCGCTATGGTCAGCCTGCCGTCGGGGCCGGTGCTTTACTTGGAACGGTTGACAGCACTAGAGGATGTCACGCTGGAAGAAGCAGCCACGGGCACGTTTGTCATCCTCAATGAGGACGCGCCACCGCTCGCCTGCAACCGGCGGATACTCACCACCGGGGAAGGAACCCGGGAGGTGCCAGGCCGGGCAGACATTCCGGATGAGACATTCGTGCTTGCCACACCCTTCGCGGATGTGGACGGCGAACTCGTTGTGCGGACGGCCCCGGCCGGGCAGATGCGTTATCTTGCCCGTCATTCGTACTGGGCGAGCCGCCTGGACCAGGAGCTCGCCGCATTCTACACTGGCGGTCCCGTTTCGATACCGGCCGGAAGGAGCTTCTCGGAGCGTGCCCTGGCGGCGTTCACCTCGTCTGATGCCCAAAAGGCTCAGGAGCCAACGCTCATGCGATTTGGTGCCCCCGTTCTGGCCGTGGAGGCGGCTGGCCGGCTGGTTGCGGTCAACTTCGGCAACTCACCGGTAAAGCTCTCCCGCTTCGGGTCGGAACAGACTCTGGAACCCTATGGGGTTTCCGTCTGGACCATCCCGCAGACACCTTGAGGTTCTGAATACCCGCGCGCCCCGCCTGCGGCGCGCGGACTCTGCAGAGAAAGGATGACAGGCGCATGCGAAAGACACTGATCCTTCTGGCGGCGGCAATTCTGCTGTCCGCGTCCGCCTGTTCGGCGACCACGTTGACCTACGTGGATCTGGTCAACCGGCTGATAGACCTCGAATCGCTCGCGGTCTTGCCTGTTCCGGGCGAGAAGACGGAACAGGCATCGAGCTATGACCGGGCCAGCCGGTACGACGAAGCATCCGGGAAATACTACAACTGGGATGCAAACGGCGACGGCAACGGACACATCCGGATGGAGGGCAACCAGACGGTGATGGCCGAGATTCCGGGGCCGGGCGTGATCTGGAGAATCTGGTCTGCCCGTGCCGGGGAAGGACACGTCCGCATCTATCTGGACGGCGCTGAGCAACCTGCCGTGGACCTTCCGTTCTCAGGCTATTTCAACCGCCAGAACGAACCGTTCACCTACCCCGGCCTTGTCTACGAGGCCGCCAGCGGGATGAACAGCTACATCCCCATTCCGTTTCAGAAATCGTGCCGGATCGTGGCGGACCCGGATTGGGGAGTCTACTACCACTTTACCTACACCCGCTTCCCGGAAGGGACGCAGCTTCCCACATTCCGGCGCGATCTGGGTCTGAAGGAAAAGCTGGCGCTGGCAAGGGTCAGCGAGTTCCTGCAGAACGCTGGAGGGCGTGATCCGGCGGGCGTGCGGGCAGGACAGCAGACGCTCCGATTGCCGCTGGCAATCCGGCCCGGCGAGACATCAACCATCACTGATCTGCCCGGTCCCCGCGCAATCACCGCCATCCGGATCCGGCTCCCGGACCTCTCGCCCACCGATGAGCGCGACGTACTGCGCAGCGCGGTGCTCCGCATCCGCTGGGATGGGGAGAAGGAGCCTTCGGTCTGGGTCCCGCTGGGGGATTTCTTCGGCACTGCGCCGGGCATCAACGAGTATCGCTCCCTGCCGCTCGGCGCCACACGTGACGAGCTCTACAGCCTCTGGTATATGCCTTTTGCCAGCCGGGCACAGGTGGAGATTCTGAACGAAAGCCGCCGGAGCCTCAGGGGAGAGATCCTCATCACGCATGCGCCTCTTGCGCGGCCCGTAAGCTCGCTGGGACGCTTCCACGCGAAGTGGCACCGTGACGCGTTCCTGCCAGAGGATCCGGACCGGCGCAAGATTGACTGGACGATGCTGATCACCCGGGGACGCGGGCGGTTCGCCGGCGTGATGCTGGAGGTCTGGAATCCGCTGGGAGGATGGTGGGGCGAAGGTGACGAGAAGTTCTTCGTGGACGGCGAAAAGTTCCCCTCCACATTCGGGACCGGCTCGGAGGACTACTTCGGCTACGCGTGGTGCAACCCCACCCTTTTCCAGCGAGGCCTGCATAATCAGACGATCTCGATGGGCAACAAGGGACACATCAGCGTGAACAGGTGGCACATCGCCGACAACGTACCGTTCCAGAAATTCTTTGAGGCGGCCATCGAGAAATACTTCCCGAACGACCGTCCGACCCTGTACGCCGCTACGGTGTACTGGTATCTGGAGCCTGGGGGCGAGGATCCCTATCCTTCTGTTCCCTTGCGCGACCGCACCGGTTGGTATATTGGCTCTCAGAAGCCGTGGCGCGCCAAAGGCGTCCTGGAAGGGGAGGAGATGAAAGTGATAGCCTCGCCCCGCGGTCAGGTCAGCACGCAAGATCTTGGCGGACGGGGACACCGGTGGAGCAATGACCGCCACCTCTGGTGGACCCAGGCAGCGCCGGGGGACACACTGGACCTGGAGATCCCTGTCCGTGAAAACGGACGCTACGAGATCAGCGCTCAATTCACCAAAGCCCCGGACTACGGCATTGTGCAACTCTGGATGAATGGCCAGAAACTCGGCAGTCCCCTGGACCTTTATCATCCCGAAGTGGTCACGTCGGGCGAGATGGTCCTCGGTGAAGTGGACCTTCCCTCAGGAGCTCAGACTCTGCGGGTTCAGATCACAGGGGCCAACGAGCAGGCCATCAAGAGTCACATGTTCGGGCTGGACTACGTGCGGCTGAAACGGAAATAGTACCGCTTGCGACTTTAGTCTGTGGCGGGGAACCGCCGTCCGCCGGAACCGGGCTTACGGTTCCCCGCCATCGTTTCCGCGTTCTTCCGCCGGACCGGCCCCGAATGACGGCGGACCTTCACCCTTCTCCATCCAAAGAGGCACCAGGCGCGTCGCTTCGCGAAGCTCCGCGCGCAGGCTGGCATAGTCCGGATCGAAAGACCGCACCAGATCCCAGAAGCGCACGGAATGGTCAGGATGGACGGTGTGGCACAGTTCGTGGATCATAACGTGGCGCACCAGGTGGGACGGAACGAAAAGGAGACGCGCTCTGAGATTGAT
>Ga0101944_10002262_pt1 | contig 32324 bp, 21 predicted proteins | sample DewCreD2012metaG_FD_75245 | JGI IMG/M metagenome (GOLD analysis project Ga0101944, IMG submission 75245) | Hot spring sediment bacterial and archeal communities from British Columbia, Canada, to study Microbial Dark Matter (Phase II) - Dewar... ... | reverse complement strand
CAAAGACCCTGACTATTTCTTGCCGTCGGTGCTGTGGTTTAACTTTCCTCTGTACACTACTGTGTGGCTGCTTGTGCTGTGGTTAGGTGGTAGTTACGATAGGCGCTACGACCTGTTGCGCTTGTTGCGCAACGTAGGCATTGGCGCCGTCTTGTTGGCTGCCATCTATGGCTTTCTCGACCAGGCCTTTCGCCCTTCGCGCGCGTTGTTGCTATTGGGAGCCATCTGGGCAGCCGTGGGGTTGTCGGCATTGCGCGTATTGCTCTACTTTATCGAGTTTCGCAACCTGCACATTGGCCAAGTGCGGCGGCAAAGCATCCTCATTGTCGGCAGCGAGGCCGAATGCGCACGCGCCCAACAGCTGCTCCACCGTGCCGAGGTGAGCTGGGAACTGGCTACAGCTCTGCCACCCGACCAGATGCACCGCCTGCCAGCACTTGTTCGGGTGTTCGAAGTGCACGAAGTCGTCTTTTGCACCCGCGATGTGCCTATCCGCCAGGTGCTGGATGCTATGCAACCCCTCGGCCCTCGTATTCGCTGCAAGACTATGCCCGACGGCAGCAACCACATCATCGGCAGCAGCAGCAAGGACCATCCAGGCGAGCTCTACTCAGCTGCGCTCGCCTATCGTTTAGCCCAGCCCGAGCAGCGCCGCATCAAGCGCGCCTTCGACCTTTTGGCGTGTTTCCTGTTGCTGGCAGGCAGCCCGCTGTGGCTGCTTTTTTTAAAACAAAAACGTGTTTTTGCTCAAAACTGGCTCTCCGTTTTATTAGGTAAAAAAACGTGGATGGGCTACACGCCTACGACCCATATGGGGCCTTGGCCCGCATTGCCACCCGCGGTTTTTCACCCGCTCACCCAATCCGCCCTAAACTCGCTTACCGAAAATGAAATTTGCCGCCTCAACTTTTTGTATGCCAAAAACTGGAGCCTTTGGCAAGAGCTCGTCTTTTTTAGCCGTATTTTGAGATAGCTCCTCTTTCAGTACCACGAATGCTTCCTACATTTAAAATCTTTTGTTTTAAAAAATAGCCTTTTTAAACCTACCTTTGCCAGCGTTTTTTACCCAAAGCTAATAGCCTATGGCGCGCTCTAAAAAGGATACTACGGTGCCGCCCACAGCCTCTGTTGGTGGCGAAGATCAGGTCATCAGCCTGTCGGGCATGTACCAAAACTACTTTCTGGACTACGCCTCTTACGTCATCTTGGAACGAGCCGTCCCTGCTATAGAAGACGGTCTAAAGCCGGTACAGCGGCGTATTCTGCATGCCATGTACGAACAGCACGATGGGCGCTACCATAAGGTAGCCAACCTCATCGGCCAGACGATGCAGTATCACCCACACGGCGACGCGGCCATTGGCGACGCCCTGGTCAACTTAGGACAAAAGGACTTACTTATTGACTGCCAGGGTAATTGGGGTGACTATCGCACCGGAGACCCAGCAGCCGCTCCGCGCTACATCGAGGCGCGCCTGACGAAGTTTGCCTTGGAGGTGGCCTTCAATCCACAGACGACACACTGGCAGATGTCGTACGACGGCCGCAAGCGCGAGCCTATCGCGCTGCCTATGAAGTTCCCGCTGCTATTAGCTCAAGGCGTGGAAGGCATCGCCGTAGGTTTGAGCACTAAAGTGCTGCCGCACAACTTTATTGAGCTGTGTGAAGCCAGCATAGCGGTATTAGAAGGGCGCGAAGTGAGCCTTTACCCTGACTTCCCGACGGGGGGGCTGGTGGACGTGACCCAGTATAACGGCGGCGCACGCGGTGGCAAGGTGCGCGTTCGCGCTCGTATTCAGGAGGTAGACAAAAAGACGCTGCGCATCACCGAACTGCCCTACGGTGTGTTTGTCAGCGACCTCATTGACTCTATCCTGAAAGCCAACGAAAAAGGCCAGATTAAAATCAAACGGGTTATCGACAAAACGGCTGCAGAAGTAGACATCGAGATCGAACTGCAGCCCGGTGTCAGCCCCGATGTAACGATTGACGCCCTGTATGCTTTCTCCGATTGTGAAGTTAGCATCAGCCCCAATTGCTGCGTTATTCAGGGCAGCCGGCCGCTGTTTACCGATGTAAACGAGTTGCTGCGCATTTCCACGGAAAATACGAAGGAACTGTTGCGCCAGGAGCTCGAAATCCAGCGCCATGAACTGGAGGAGAAGCTCCACTTTGCCTCTTTGGAGAAAATTTTTATTAAAAACCGCATTTACCGCGATATCGAAGAGTGTGAGACGTGGGAGGCTGTTCTCCAAACTATTGAAGCTGGTCTGCGCCGATATGTCATCACTCCTGACGACCCTGATTATCGCCAGAAGACAACCAAAGTCAAACTGCTGCGCCCGCTAACCCAGGAGGATTTGGTACGCCTGACGGAAATCCGCATTAAGCGCATTTCCAAATACAATACTTTCAAAGCCGAGGAGGAAATCGCACACCTGAACGAGCAACTGCGCGAGACCCTGCACCACTTAGCCCATCTCAAGGAGTTCGCGGTGGCCCATTTCCGCCGACTCATCGAGCAGTATGGCTCCGGCCGCGAGCGCAAGACTGAGATTGCCGTCTTTGATGAAATCCGAGCGGCGGAGGTGGTGGCCAACAACGCCAAACTGTACGTAGATCGCGTCGGCGGTTTCATTGGTATGGGTCTTAAGAAGGACGAGTTTGTGCAAGACTGCTCCGATATCGACGACATTATCGTTTTTCGCCGGGATGGCGTCATGAAAGTCGTCCGCATTGGGGAAAAGGTTTTTGTAGGTAAGGACATCATCCATGTAGCCGTTTGGAAGAAAAACGACGAGCGCACTACGTACAACTTGGTGTATCTGGATGGTAGCACCGGGCGGGCGATGGTCAAGCGCTTCAACGTCACAGCCATCACACGGGACAAGGAATACCCTGTAGGCGGCAGCGGCAAAGGCTCACGTATCCTGTACCTAACGGCCAACCCCAACGGCGAGAGCGAAGTGATTACTGTCACGCTTAGCCCGGGCTGCTCAGCTAAAATTAAGGTCTTCGATTATGACTTTGGCGAGTTGGCCATCAAGGGCCGCGATGCACAAGGCAACATTTTGACCAAGTACCCTATCAAGAGCATCCGCCAAAAAGAGGTGGGTAAAAGCACCATTGGCGCCCAAAAAATCTGGTACGACGACATCACCGGACGCCTCAATACCCAGGAGCGCGGTCGGCTCTTGGGCGACTTCGACACAGGCAACCTCTTGCTCGTCCTCTACCGCGACGGCTCCTACGAACTGACCGACACCGACCTGTTGCAGCGCTTCGAACCCAAAGAGGTACTCCACATAGGCAAATTTGACCCCGACTTGGTGGTCAGCGCCGTGCACTTCGATGGCCACAAGGGCTGGACGATGGTCAAGCGCTTCCGCATTGAAACTACGCGCCTGCGCGAGCGCTACTCCTACCTCACTGACCATCCCAAATCTAAATTGCTCTTCGCCAGTGTGCAGCCCAACCCTCGTATCCGTTATTCGCTGCGGATAAAGGGCAAGCCCATGAGCGGCGAAATTAGCCTCGGCAGCTTCATGGACATCAAAGGATGGAAGGCTGTGGGCAACAAACTGAGCGACGCGCTGCTGTCCGACGTTCAGGAAGTGGACGAGACTACTGCCCCCGAGCCAACAGCCCAGCAAGGATTGCTTTTCGACACTACAGCCGAAGCACCCCCGCCGTCTGAGGAGAAAAAGATTTACAAAGCGGGCGACACCATTGAGTTTGACTGAAACCCAGCTCTTTCCAATCACTCTTGCCTTCGACCACTGAGCAACGCATGGCAACCTCTGAAAAATTCGACGCACAAAACGCGCCTAAGCCTGTTGGCCTGTACCCACACGCCCGCCGCGTGGGCAACCTGCTGTTTCTCTCCGGCATTGGCCCGCGCGACCCCGACACCGACGATGTGCCCGGGCTCAAACGCAGCCCCAGTGGCAACTACACTGAGTTTGACTTTGAGGCTCAGGTGCACTCCGTCTTTCGCAATGTGCGCGCTGTACTCGAGGCAAGCGGCGCCCGTTGGGAAGACCTCGTGGACGTTACCGTTTTCCTGACCAACCTGGAGCGCGACTTTCACACATTCAACCGCCTCTACGCCGAGTACTTCCGCGACAATCAGCCCTGCCGCACTACCGTGGGCATTGACCGCCTACCCACGCCTATCTCTATCGAACTGAAGTGTATTGCTGTGCTGCATGACAACACCTGACGGGTGGCCCGCTCTCCTCACCAAGCCCACTCATCGGTAGCCTCATCTGTGGGGCGAGGCTTCACGGTGCGCCGGGTCTCTAGGCGCTGCTTCTGGCGCTCCAGAATGAGGCGTGCCAGTGCCTGAGGGATCGGCTCTGTGCTCTGACCGCGCATCACAGGCACAATTTTCTCTTCCAGCACATCGAGCCGATACAGCAGGCTCATGAGGTACTCTGGCTGGCACTCGAGCAATTCGGCTACGCGCTCCGCAACCAGCGCCAGCAGGGCCGCCTCATCCATAGCCATATTGGCCTTTTCCAAGTCTAATACGCGGCTGACTTGACCCGCAACTTGTTGAAAACGCTCATCTGACATAGCCCAAGCAAGAAAATGGGAAGTTCCCTGTAGCAGCCTAGGTACAGTGCTGTCTTTGAACGGCCTTCGCTGCCGTGCGCTCTTTCAGAAAAGGCACCCACTGTACCTGACCTGGAAAAAGCCTCTTGGGACAAAGGTCTTGAAAAGACCTGAAACGTCATAAGACAGCGCTTTTTTTTGGCTGAGTGCCGCTTTCGTTTTGTTCAACCGCTTCTTTTTTGTGCTGTCTTTTTCTTTCTTTTCACCCGTAAACCCTCGCTTTTGTCATGTTTCGCCGCCATACACGAGAGCCTTTCCCTGTGCGCAACATTGTGCTGCTTTCTGCCGTCGTGTTGCTCATTCTTCTGTATCTGCTCTACCAGTTGAAGAAAACCGAAACGGCACCTTCGCCACCCATCATTATCGAGTCGCAAGAATAGGCGGCCAGTGGATGTCAGACCTCACTGCACCTTGTCGCCGCGCAGGAGGCGAAAGCGCTTTCGAGCATCTACCGAAAAGACAGAGCTGGAATAGTCGGAAAAAATTTTCTCGTATAGCTCCATGGCCTTTTCGCGCTGGTTGAGTTTTTCTTCCGACAGGATAGCCCAGGCATAGAGGGCGTTATCGGCACGGATGTCTTGAGGATATTTTTCGACAATCTCCTGATAGAGAGCGACGGCCAAATTGTACTCGCGTTTCTTTTCGGCAACTTGTGCTTTGAGGTACAACACATCGTCTTGCAAGCTCGTCTCAGGGAAGGTGGTGCGCAGGCTATCGAGCAGACGGATGGCTTCAGCGAAGCGGTTTTGGAAGACGAGCAGTTCTGCTTGGGCGTAAATGGCCATAGCCTCCGTGGTGGCGTCGGTGTTCAGGTTGTCCATGATGAACACCGAAAGGTCTATAGCATCGTTAGCAATTAGCTTAGAGGTAGAGGCTTTTAGAGCATCGAACTGCGCTTGCGCCCACTCGAAGTCGCCATTGAAATAGGAAAGGCGAGCGTTTTTGAAGCGGGCCTCTTGGCCCAGTGTTTCCTCGCGAAATTCCTTGTCCACTTGACTGTACAACAGGGTGCTTTCCCAAATGTCGCCGCTCATTAGGTAGTAGTCGGCCAGGTTAATTTTCGCCCGGCCTACGGTGTAGCGTTGGATACCCGGGGTCTTGATGAGCGTGTCCAGCAGTTGAATGGCTTTGGGCAGGTCGTTGAGGTAGTAGGCTTCTAGCTCAGCCAGCTCGAGAAGAATGTCGGCGGTATTTCGGTTTTGTCCGTGTTCGCCCAGAAATTGCTCGTATTCGGCTTCTAGCGTTCGCAGTTCTGGCTGGGTGTAGTTGTAGCCTTCCGTGATTTTGCGCCGCCGGGTTTTCATCAGTTCTCGTTTGGCACTAAAAAAGAAGGGGTTGCGCGCACCTTTTTCTTGGATAATATATTCATAGCCTGCAATAGCGGTCTCGTAATCCCGCGCATTGGCGGCATCGTTGGCCAGCTGGAACACGCGCTGCCCAGGTTCGTTGAGGCGTCTGTCCAGGGCGCGGTATTGGCGCATAGCGTTCTTGTAGTCTTTGCGCTGAATGAACGACCAGGCCAACAGTTCGACCAGTTCGGGGATATCGTTGCTTTGCAAACGGGCATAGAGCTGGCGCTGTAAGTCGGAGTAATCTACCTCTGGCAGGTAGCGCGCCAGCTGGGTCTGCACAATGGCCAAGCGCGAAGGGGCTGCCTCTAAGTGGTTGAGGTATTGCTCGATAGCTTTAGAGTACTCTCCTTTGCGGCGATAGATCTCTGCCAGCTGAAAGGCGAAGCGGCGCGCATCTTTGGTGAGCTGGTTGCCGCGCTCGTAGGTGCGTATGGCATAGTCGAACTTGGCGTTCTGGGCAAAGGCCTCCGCTAAGGAATACACCGAGGAGTAATCGGCCGACACTTTGGCAATGGCCTGTTCGTACTGCGCTTGTGCCTCAACCATTTTGCCGAGCCGCTCGTACAGGCCGCCATAGGCCACGTAAAGCCGTACGTTGTTCGGCGAGCTTTTAATCTGCTTTTTAAGGGCGTTTTCCGCATCTTCGTACTTTTCTAAGTTGAGCAGGCAAGCCAAATACCTGTCGAAGTAAACCTCGCCTAAGTTTTTATTCGACTCCATCAGCTGGCGGTACAGCTCTGCGGCTTTTTCGTACTCGCCATTTTTGTAGTACTGATTGGCTAATTCGGGGTTAGGTTGAGCCACTGCCCCTACTACTGCCACAAGACCCAACCCTACCAAAAGCGCTGCGCGCAAAACGGTTTTTTTCATCTTTTCCTCGAAGAAACGTTTCTCTATATCACTACCGGCAAAGGTAGCGGATTTCGCGCCAGCCTTTTTTATGGCGCTCTGCTTACCCAGCATTAACGCTGTTGGAGCGGTTCAAAATGTTCAATGGCTGTTGCTGTCGAAGAAAAATCTGACGGGTTAAAACAAGAGTGTATTCGTCGGGCATTCTCTCAGGTTTACAGCGGGGAGAGTTGGTTCAGACAATACCTTCGCCAAGTGCTTTTCACGGCGCGACGCACTCCAGGGTTTCACGCCCTCAACAATCTATCATTCTTTATCGCCGCCAATTATGTCTGAAGAAGGAAGGCCACCCAGGCCCCTAGGCCAGTCCGGCGTACCACCACAAGCTGCTGCTCGTAGCGCTACCTATGCGGCAGTGGAGCCAGGATATCCATTCTGGAGCATACCTGTAGAAGAGCTGCTGCGCGACTTGGCCACAGATGCCACCCGAGGTCTTTCGCAGGCTGAAGTGGCTGCCAGACAGGTGCGGTTTGGCTCCAATACCTTAGCCAAGCACAAGCGCTCTGATGTTCTAGTGCTACTGTTGCGCCAGTTTACTAACCCCATCGTGCTTATCCTGATGGGAGCGGCTTTGCTTTCTTTTGCATTGCATTCCCCCACTGACGGGATGATTATCCTGGCCATTGTGCTGATCAGCGGCCTACTGGGCTTTTGGCAAGAACACAGAGCCGCTGTTGCAATAGATAAGCTGTTGGAGCAGGTCGAATGGAAAACCAGAGTGCTCCGAGAGGGCAGCGAGGTCAGCATTCCAACTGCCGAAGTGGTACCTGGCGACATCGTGCTGCTCACGGCCGGGGCCGGCATCCCTGCCGACTGCCGACTGCTGGCAGAGCGCGACCTCTTCGTAGATGAGGCAGCGCTGACTGGCGAGAGCTACCCACAGGACAAACAGCCAGGCGACGTAGCAGCAACAGCGGCGCTGGCTGAGCGCACCAATACGCTCTATTTGGGCACACACGTGGTGAGCGGCAGCGGGCGGGCGGTAGTGGTGCGCAGTGGGCGGGCGACGGAGTTCGGCCAGATATCCGAGCGGCTGCGCCTACGTACTCCGGAGACGGAGTTTGAGCGCGGCGTGCGGCACTTTGGTTATTTTCTGCTCGAGGTAACGATGGTGCTGGTCTTCGTCATTTTTGCCTTTAATGTTTACCTGGAGCGCCCAGTCTTTGACTCTTTTCTCTTTGCTCTGGCTTTGGCCGTCGGGCTGACCCCGCAGCTGCTGCCCGCCATCATTAGCGTAAATTTGGCCAAAGGTGCTCGGCAAATGGCAGAGCAACAGGTCATTGTGAAGCGACTATCTGCCATTGAAAACTTCGGCAGCATGACCGTGCTGTGTTCTGACAAGACAGGTACGCTTACGGAAGGACGCGTGCGGGTGCATACGGCCTTAAATGCCGACGGCTGCAACAGTGAGGAGGTGCTCTTCTTCTCTTACGTAAATGCGACCTATCAGACGGCTTTTAATAACCCTATTGACGAGGCTATTCGCCACCATCGCTCTTTTTCGTTGGAAGGTTGTCAGAAGCTAGACGAGGTGCCCTACGACTTCGGACGCAAGCGCTTGAGTGTGCTGGTCGAGTGCAATGGCAAGGTGCTGCTCGTCACTAAAGGCGCACTTCAACGTGTGCTCGAGGCCTGCAGCACAGCGCGACGGGCCGATGGCTCCTCTTGCCCGATAGAGGAGGTCAGCGCAGCCCTTGAGCAGCGCTTTGTCGAGCTCAGTGCCCAAGGCTACCGAACTTTGGGTGTAGCCATCAAGGAAGTCACCTTACGCGTCCCGGTAGATCGAGAATCGGAGCAAAACATGACTTTTTTGGGGATTCTTGCTTTGGCAGACCCACTAAAACAGGCCATTGGGCAGACTATCGCTGCGCTGAACGGGCTGGGGGTAAGGTTAAAAATGATCACTGGCGACAATGCTCAAGTGGCCGCTCGCATAGGAGCGCAAGTAAGCTTATCGAATACCAACGTCCTGACAGGAGCCGAACTGCGCACGCTAAGCGAAACAGCCTTGATGGTGCGCGTACAAGAGACCGACATCTTCGCCGAAATCGAGCCTAACCAGAAGGAGGCCATCATCCGCGCCTTGCGCAAGACTGGGCATGTCGTAGGCTACATAGGCGACGGCATTAACGACGCTCCGGCTCTTCACGCTGCTGACGTCTCGATATCGGTGCAAGGCGCGGTGGATGTAGCCAAAGAAGCAGCCGACATTGTACTGCTAGAGCGCGACTTGGCGGTGCTCGAGGCAGGTGTACGCGAAGGGCGGAGAACGTTTGGCAACACCCTCAAGTACGTCTTCATGGCCGTGAGTGCTAATTTCGGCAACATGTTCAGTATGGCTGGGGCATCGCTCTTTCTGCCTTTCCTCCCGCTTCTACCCAAGCAAATTCTACTGACCAACCTGCTAACAGATATGCCCGAGATGACCATCGCCAACGACGAAGTGGATGCGGAATGGATCGATCAGCCACCTCGATGGGATGTGCACTTCATCTACCGGTTTATGGTTGTCTTCGGCTTGGTTAGTTCGTTGTTTGATTATCTAACCTTCGGGGTACTCTTGTGGGTGCTAAAGGCAGGCGTGGTGGAATTTCGTACCGGATGGTTCGTCGAGTCTGTAGTCTCTGCTGCCTCCATTGTGCTGGTTTTACGTACGCGCAGGCCTTTCTTCCGCAGCCGCCCCTCGCGCCTACTGCTGGTTGCCACACTTTTGGTTGTGATGAGCACCGTCATATTACCCTACACGCCACTGGGCGCGCTCTTTGGGTTTGTTCCGCTGCCTCTGTTTTTTGTCGCCTTCCTCGCCAGCCTGGTCTTAGCTTACATAGCCAGTGCTGAGCTAGCGAAATACTTTTTTTACAAAAGGATAAAGGCCAACGGGCAATAGGCCATACGTTCCGACAGAAAAGCCCTCGGGTGTGCGAACGGCTAAAAAGCCCTCTATGCTTCTGCGCCAGACCAAGGGCAAAAGGGTGTGCAAAGGCGATGAGGAAAAGGAAGCCCCCTAGATTCAGGCCACAATGTTTACAATCCGCCCGGGCACAACAATGACTTTCTTCACCCCGTTATCGCCTACAAAACGGCGGACGAAATCTTGCTCTAAGGCGATTTGCGCGATAGCTTCTTGAGAAGCAGAAGCGTCCACCTCAATGTTGCCGCGGAGTTTGCCATTGACTTGCACGGGATACACCACCCTGTTGGAGGCCAGATAGCGCTCCTCAAAAGTAGGCCAGGATGCATCGCAGACGGAAGACTCGTAGCCCAGGCGGTGCCAGAGCTCTTCAGCCAGGTGCGGAGCGAAGGGCGCTAGCAAGACCACCATAGGTTCCAAGATGGCTCTTTTATGGCACTGCAGCGTGCGCAGCTCATTGGACAAAATCATGAGGTGGCTGACGCAGGTATTTAGCGAGAAGCGCTCAATGTCCTCGGTAACCTTTTTGATGGCTGTGTGTAGGGCACGCCATTCCTCGCTTGAGGGTGGTGCTTCTTTCACCAGCCAAGTGTCGTTAGAGCCGACAAAAAGCCCCCACACGCGCTTGAGGAACCCCTGCACGCCAGTGATACCTTTCGTATCCCACGGCTTACTGGCCTCAATGGGGCCGAGGAACATCTCGTACATTCGGTAACAGTCAGCCCCGTATTGCTCCACGATGTCGTCGGGATTGACGACATTGTGCTTCGACTTCGACATCTTCTCTATTTCGCTACCACATAAGAACTGCCCCTCAGGCCCCACCTTGAAATTGGCTCGTTGAAACATGGGCAACTGGCGGGCGGCTGTCAAGTCGAGCACATCGTTGCTTACCAAGGAGATATCTACATAGAGACGGCTGAAACACTCGGGGGAGTATTTGTGAGTCAGTTCGTAAGAAACGAAGAGATGATCTATCTCCGGCACCTCCTCAGCTATGAAAAACGTTTCTCGGCTCTGGAGAGCAGTGCGTATTCTTTCTGCAGTGCGCTCTGGCCGATTGATCTCCTTGGCCAGTTCTTCTATGAAGAGTACCAACAGCCGTTTGCCGTCGGCTTCAGCAGTTCGCCGAACGGATTCGATTTTGTCCACCAGCTTCCACGACACGACCTCGATAGCTAAGTCATTGACGGCAAAGGCAAAATCGTATGTGAAGGTTTCTTCCATTCGGTTTTTAGGAATAATCATAGGCTCGTACTCCTTCAAGAAGGGCTGTAATACCTTAACCCAGAGGTACTCTTCGTAGAAAGACTCCTTGGCGCGAAAGACAATGCTAGAACGGCCTTGGATCATGCCCTGGTTGGTCAGCTTTTTGGCATACTCGCGCTCTGGCACCAGGCCGAGGTCGTACAGGAAGTGATTCCAGAAACGGCTATACAGAAGATGTCCTACGGCGTGCTCGGCACCGCCGATGTACCAATCCACACAGCGCCAGTACTGTAGTGCCTCTTGACCACAGAAAGCCTCGTCGTTGTGAGGGTCCATGTAGCGGTACCAATACCACGACGAACCAGCCCAGCCAGGCATGGTACTGTACTCATACTCGTAAACTTCGTTGGGCGAAGGCCGATAGCGCCAATGTTGCGCGCGTGCCAAGGGCGGCTCTCCAGTTTCTGTAGGTAAATATTTGTCAATCTCGGGCAACACCAGGGGCAGCTCCCGTTGTGGTAATAGATAGGGTACGCCGTCTTTCCAATAAATAGGCAAGGGTTCGCCCCAGTAGCGCTGGCGGCTGAAGACGGCGTTGCGTATTTTGTATTGGATGCGGACTTTGCCCAAACCATTCTCTTCCAGCCACTTCAGCAGTACAGGCACAGCTTCTTCATAGGTAAGGCCGTTGATCATGCCTGAGTTGATGTATCGGCCTTCCTTGGTAGGGTCTGCGGCCTCATCCAGGTTTTTTTGACTGTCCAGGATGGGTACAATAGGCAGTTGAAAGGCTTTAGCGAAGTTCCAGTCGCGTTGGTCGCCGCTGGGCACGGCCATAATGGCGCCGGTGCCATAACCGGCGAGTACGTAATCGGCCACGTACACCGGGATAGCTGCTTTTGTAAAGGGATTAATCGCAAAGGCGCCTGTGTTAACACCCGTAACGCGCTTCACTTCGGCCATGCGTTCGCGCTCGGAGCGAGAGGCAGCCCATTTCAAATAAGATTGCACTTCTGCCCATTGGGCTGCTGTAGTGATACGAGGCACCAGCTCGTGTTCAGGAGCCAGCACCATGAAGGTCGCTCCGTAGATGGTGTCAATGCGCGTAGTGAATACCTCGATGTATAAGTCGCTGTGGCCTTGCAACGAAAACTGAACAGTGGCACCGTGCGAGCGGCCAATCCAATTGCGCTGTTGCTCCTTGATGGCTTCCGGCCAATCTATTTCTTCCAAACCTTCCAGCAAACGCTCTGCGTAGGCCGTAATGCGCATGCTCCATTGTTTCATCCGTTTGCGCTCCACCGGGTATCCACCGCGCTCGCTGACGCCGTCTTTGACTTCGTCATTGGAAAGCACCGTTCCCAAAGCGGGGCACCAGTTGACAAAGGACTCTTCAGGGAAGGTCAGTCGATAGTGGAGCAGAAACAGCTGTTGCTCTCGTTCTGAAAAGTTATTCCACATTTCAGCCGTGATTTGTGGCGTATTATCGTCGCAGGCAGCGCGAACGCGGGCGTTTCCTTCCTCAGAAAATCGCTCAACGAGGTGAGCAATAGGGAGAGCCTTTTGGGCATCTAAGTCGTAATAGTGTTCGAAAAGGAGGGAGAAGATCCACTGTGTCCACTTGTAGTACTTAGGGTCGCAGGTGCGTATTTCACGGCTCCAATCGAAGCTCAGCCCCAGATTTTCTAATTGTTGCCGGTAGTACCGGATGTTCTGTTCTGTGGATACGGCCGGATGGATACCCTTCTCGATAGCAAACTGTTCGGCAGGCAGGCCGAAAGCATCGTAACCCATGGGATTAAGTACGTTGTATCCTCTGAGCCGTTTGTAGCGGGCGATGATATCGCTGGCGATGTAGCCCAATGGATGCCCAACGTGCAGCCCTGCCCCCGAGGGATAAGGGAACATGTTGAGTATGTAATACTTGGGCTTGTCGGTGGTGTGCAATACGCGGTAAACCTGTTTTTTCGTCCACCACTCACTCCATTTCTTCTCTATCGCACGAGGGGCGTATTCCATTCTGAAAAAATGCGGTGTAGTGTTTTTAGTTGTATTCGGTATGCGTTAAGTATTAGCATTCAAAGAGGACAGGCAACGAGTAGCTCCCGCGCCTTGGAAGAAGGACAAGCAACAAAGAGCCGGCAGGTATGCTCTCCTATGCATTAAGCATAACCGGCATAACCAGCATCAGGATGTCGCGGTCGGCGTTGGCGTCTTCCACAGGCGTCAGGATACCTGCGCGCGAAGGCGTGGACATTTCAATCTTGATTTCCTCGCTATCGAGAACGCCAAGCATTTCTATCAAAAACTTAGCGTTAAAGGCAATGCGCAAAGGCATGCCCTCATACGTACAGGGCATTTGCTCGGTAGCCTCGTTGGAGAAATCCAGGTCTTGCGCGGAAATAGTCAGGTTGCCGTGGGCGATGTCCAGCACGACCTGGTTGGTCGTTTTATTGGCAAAGATGGCGATGCGCTTGAGCGAATTTTGGAAATCGGCTCGATGGACAATGAGACGATTCGGGTTGTCCACCGGGATAACGGCGTTGTAGTCGGGATAGCGCGCATCAATAAGGCGGCACACCAATTGGATGTCGCCAAAGGCAAAAAAGGCATTAGCCCGGTTGAAAGCAATCCGAACCGTAGCGTCGGAGGGCAGTGCGGTCTTCAGTAAGTTGAGCGCCTTTTTAGGCACAATGAACGTGGTGGCTACTTCTCCCACTAAATGCGGCGTGGTGAATTTGACCAGTTTGTGGGCATCAGTAGCTACGCAAGTCAACTTGTTGAAATCCACTTGAAAATACACACCCGTCATCGCCGGCCGTAGCTCATCACTTGAGGTGGCAAACACCGTTTTGGTGATAGCCTCCAGCAAATATTTACTGCCGATTTTTATCGAGTCCACATTTTCGGGCTGTGGTATTTCCGGGAAGTGAGTGCTTTTTTCTCCTGCTACCTTGTACCTGCCATAAGAAGAAGTAATCTCGATGTTGAGGTTTTCCTCATTTACCGAAAATGAGATGGGCTGTTGAGGCAGCGCCTTCAGGGTTTCCAGCAGGATTTTAGCCGGTACGGCTACCGAAAAATCTTCGTCTGCCTGTACCTCCACTGACGTGGAGATGCTCGTCTCCAGGTCGGTGGCACAGATAGTGAGTTTCTTACCCTCTACCTGAAAAAGGAAATTCTCCAAAATAGGCAAAACTGGATTGGAGCCTAAAGCACCCGCAGCAATCTGGATGTGCTTGAGAAGGTCAGAAGAGGAAACGCTAAACTTCATACGGAATGACGACAGAAGAAGTAAATGTGGATAAACCTGAATAAATGCGGCAAATTATCTGCTGGTTGTTTCTCTTTGAGGCAGTTCTTAGGAAGAGTAGCTCGGCACTTTGCCGAAAAGGGGCTGCCTTCAAAAAGAAATTTCGATGCAAAAGTAATCGGTACCTCGGCGTTTATGCGCAAAAAAACCAGGTCCACCTTTGAGACCCTTTCACCTAAGCGCGCCCCCTGTGGGCTCCGGGTGGTCAAGGCCGAAAGAGCCGTGCGCCAAAGAGAAAGAGGCTACTCTCTCCTTCGCATTATCTACATTCGCATTTATTCGAAGCCTCAGCCTGTGTAGCTGTTAGGGCGAACCAACTAGGCAATCAGATTTGTTTTTGCTGCTTTTGGGAAAAAGAGCCGGTTTACCTTTGGCTGCCATTTGGCAGAAGCCTTCCTCTGTCAGAGAGACTACCACTTTTTGCTATGTTTCTTTGATTTGCCTCACGCCCATGATGCCTCCGAGTCGTCAGTCTTCGAAGCGAAACGCCCCGCTTATTCGCCCCGTAGGTCAGTTGGCACTTCCGCGTCCGGAGCTAGTGCATTTGGACAATGGCGTCCCGCTGTATGTGCTCCATTTCCCGGAGCGCGAAATTTTAAAGGTAGAAGTAGTGTATCGGGCCGGACGCCCTCAAGAAGCAAAACCGCTAGTGGCTCGGGCCACGTCCCGATTGGTGCGCGAAGGCTCGCGCCAACGGAGCGCAGCCCAGTTGGCCGAATACTTCGACTTCTACGGCGCCAGCCTAAGCATACCCTCCAGTCTCGACTTTAGCAGCTACATCCTCTTTGCCTTACACCGCTACCGACGCGAGCTGCTGCCAGTATTTGCCGAAATGCTGCACGAGCCTGCCTTCCCGGAGGCGGAATTAGAAACCTTTAAGCGCAACAGCATACAAGAGCTACTCATCGAGTTAGATAAAGCGGAAGTGTTGACTTACCGGCAACTAACGGAGTGCATTTTTGGCGCAGAGCACCCCTACGGCTACAACTCTACGGCAGAAATTTATTATGCCCTTCAACGCGAAGACCTCGTGCAGCACTTTGAACGATGGTTCACACTGTCTAACGCCGTCTTAGTAGCCAGCGGCCAAGTAGACGGCGACGTCCTTTCGCTGCTCAATCGCACGTTTGGACAGGTGCCGCCCCGACCTGTTCCACCTCAGCCGTCTTGGAAGGTAACCGACCGCCCCCCACAGGTAGTGCACCTACCACACCCCAAAGCACCCCAGACGGCCATCAAAATAGGGCGGCGTATGTTCAATCGTACCCATCCAGATTACAACGGTTTTTCAGTACTAAACATCGTCTTAGGCGGGTACTTTGGATCCCGGCTGATGAGCAACTTGCGCGAAAGGCGCGGCCTGACCTATGGCGTCTATTCTTCACTGGACACCCTGGCCCTTGATGGCTATTTCTACATAGCCGCCGAAGTGCATGACCAACGCGCCTCCTTGGCCGTGCGAGAAATCTTTGCGGAAATGCAGCGCCTTTGCGAAGCGCCTATCCCTGAAGACGAACTAGACATGGTGCGGAATTACTTGTCGGGCATGTTGCTCAATGGTCTGGACGGGCCACTCAATATTTCCGACGTGGTGCGCACGATGATAGTAGAAAACTTGCCTTTCGAGGCCTTCGAGGCGCAAGTGCGCGCCATTCAAACCATCACACCCGAAGCCTTGCAAACCTTAGCCCAGCGTTACCTAAACCCAGAAGATTACTGGGTGATTACCGCCGGAAAGCGGCCTGTTTTGGTAAAGAAATGACGAAAAAAATGCCTGGGCTCGGCCACGGCGCACGCCTTTCAATCGGAAAAACGTGCGTAGTTTTGCGCGCCTTTTTACCGACGGAATGCTTTTTTGAAGTCTTTTAAATCGCTAATACCTTGAGCCTTTTCAAATTTTTCAAGCAGGAACTGGCCGTTGACCTGGGCACGGCCAACACGTTAATCATGATGGACGGGCAGGTAGTGGTAGACGAGCCCTCTATTGTTGCCATTGACCGACGTACGGGACAAACGATTGCTGTGGGCCATCGAGCTATGCAAATGCACGAGAAAACCCACGAGAATATCAAGACCATACGCCCACTGAAAGACGGTGTTATTGCTGACTTTCAGGCGGCCGAGGCCATGATTGAAGGTATGATCCGCATGGTCGGGCGCCGGAACTCTTTCTTCAACCATCTCAAGATGGTCATTTGCATCCCGAGCGGCATCACAGAGGTGGAAAAGCGCGCTGTGTTCGACTCTGCCGACCACGTGGATAGCAAAGAAACCTACCTCATCCACGAGCCTATGGCCGCTGCGCTGGGCATCGGGCTAAACGTGGAAGAGCCGGTGGGCAATATGATCATTGACATTGGTGGTGGCACCACGGAAATCGCCGTTATTGCGCTCTCTGGCATTGTCTGCGATCAGTCCATCCGCATCGCCGGGGATGAAATGACGAACGACATCATTGATTACATGAAGCGCGAACACAACGTCCTCATCGGCGAGCGCACGGCTGAGCAGATTAAAATTCACGTTGGCTCAGCCTTGGAAAACTTAGATAATCCTCCGGAGGACTACGCCGTCAGCGGCCGCGATTTGATGACTGGCATCCCTAAGCAAATTCGCATTGGCCACAGGGAAACAGCCCGCGCCTTGGACTCGAGCATAACTCGAATTGAAGAAGCCGTGCTGCGCGCGCTGGAAGCCACCCCGCCGGAATTGGCCTCCGACATCTACAAGACAGGCATATACCTGACGGGAGGCGGCGCACTGCTGCGCGGCCTCGACCAGCGCTTACATCAGAAGACGAAATTGAAAGTACACGTAGCCGATGACCCCTTGCGCGCAGTGGTGCGTGGTACCGGCCTTGCCCTGGAGCGTTCAGAACACTACTCCTTCCTTATTGATCGCAAGAGCGTGTAAGCGCGAACGGCTCGTCGCTTGGATGGCCGCCGCTCCCTGAAGGAGATTTTAAGGCGCACTTTGCCCCGCCATACAGGCAAGTACTTTTTTGAACGCGTATGCGCACCCTCATCCAGTTATTTATACGACAAGGCGGTTTAATCACCTTGCTGATCACACAGGTGATGAGCTTCTACTTGCTTACGTCGCAAAACGAAGCACAACAGGAGATTGCGCGCCGCAGCTGGAGTTGGTACTCCAACTGGGTGCTCGAATGGCGCAACCGCTTTGTGGATTACCTATCGCTGCGCGATGAGAACATACGCCTGAAAATGGAAAATGCTCGCTTGCATACCCAGCTGACCAACTTGCGCGCGGCTGAGGCACCTTTGCGCGACACCCTGCGACGCCAGGTCGCAACGGATAGCCTCCCCACTAAAAAGACGGCGAGGCCAGAATACATTTTCATTAGCGCGCGGGTAGTAGGTAATACCCTGAGTGGGCGCAACAACTGGCTTATCCTCAACCGGGGCGCCAAAGACGGTGTGGAGCCCCATAGCGGCGTGATCTCTCGGCTGGGGGTCGTGGGCATCGTGCGCGATGTTTCTGAGCATTTCTCGCTCGCCATGTCGGTCCTACACCCGCAGACGAAAATTTCCGCCGTCGTCAAGGGTTTCAACTACTATGGCTCGCTGTATTGGGACGAGAAAGACCCGCGCTACTTGACCCTGTCAGATATTCCTTATCACCTGCCTATCAAGCGCGGCGATACGGTGCAAGTAAGCAATTACTCGCTGCTTTTCCCTGAAGGGCACCCTGCCGGCATAGTGGACACGGCCTACAGGCCTCAGGGCAGCAGTTTTTTGTACATACGAGTGCGCCCTACACAACCGCCCGCTAGTATACGGGAGGTGTACGTGGTCGTCAACCGCTACAACAAGGAACTGGAGCGCCTGAGCAAGATAACAGAGGAAAAGCGATGAAGAGCAACTGGTTTTTCCCCAACTTATGGCGCTTGCTGTCGCTGTTGGCAGTGCAGGGGCTGATACTGTCGGACATTTCCTACAACACTGACGGCTACGTGAGCATCTTAGTGTATCCACTCTTTATCCTGTTGTTGCCCATACTGCTTCCTGTACCGGCTGCCGTATTAGCAGGTTTTGTTGCGGGTTTATTGGTGGATACCTTCACTGGTACCTTAGGGCTGCATGCCAGTGCCGGCGCCTTTTCCGCTTATGCTCGGGCTATCATCTTAGACCGCTTCTCCCCCCAGGGCGGCTATACCAACAAAGAACCCATTGCCTCGCCTGCTTACTTTGGCTGGCGCTGGTTTCTGACCGTAGCGGGTGTTTTCTTTGCGGTGCATCTACTGTGGTATTTCTCCATGGCGTATTTTACACCCGCCTATTTCTTCCGCAAAATTCTGCCACAGGCAGCGCTGAGCTGGGTATCAACTTTACCTGTGGTGGTAGTGCTGATGCGGCTATTTTATCCAAGGAATTAAGAAACAAGGTGGCATGGTGGACAAACTTCGCGAGCGGCAGTACCCTATACAAATCGTGCTCATCGTCAGCGCGGCAGTGCTGCTGTTAAAAGCAGCTCAACTGCAGCTGTTCGATGAGACACTTAGCCGGCGCGCCGATGCCACGACCATCCACCGGATGACTATCTACCCACCGAGGGGGCTGATTTATGACCGCAACGACAGCTTGTTGGTCAACAACAACGCCGTGTACGACCTCATGGTAACGTACAACCAGATTAGCCCCCAGATGGACACGCTTAAGTTTTGCCACCTCTTAGGGATTACCCGCAGCGAGTTTGAAGCAGCCCTGAAGAAGGATTGGAAAAGCGGAAAATTCTCCCGTAATGTGCCGTTTGTTTTTCTAAAAAAAATCCCCAGTACCACTTACGCCCAGTTGCAAGAATGCTTATATGAGTTTCCAGGCTTCTTCGTACAGGTGCGCAACATTCGGGCCTATCCCTACCAAGCCGGTGCGCATGTATTGGGCTACATTAACGAGGTGGACCAGCGCGATATCGAGCGCGGTGGCGGTGCCTACGTATCAGGCGACTACATCGGCGCTACCGGCGTAGAGGCCCATTACGAAGAGCGTTTGCGCGGAAATAAGGGCTTTTCCTTCCTGCTTAGGGACAACTTGGGCCGTATCGTGGGACGCTACGCCGATGGCAAGGCTGACACCATGCCTGTAAGTGGCGACGACCTCATCCTCTCCATAGACGCCCGCCTGCAACAGTATGGAGAGGCCCTCATGGCTAATAAGTCCGGCAGCATCGTGGCTATCGAGCCTTCTACAGGCGAAATACTGGCCATGGTCAGCGCACCCACTTACGACCCCAACGAGCTGGCCATGACCAACGACCGGGGGCCGGTGTTTCAGCGCCTACACAGCGACCCGCTCAAACCCTTCTTCGACCGGACCGTTATGGCCAAATATCCACCTGGCTCCATCTTCAAGACCGTTGTTTCGCTGATAGGCCTGCAGGAGGGCACTCTCCATCCTCAAGCTGGCCAAGGCTGTGGCGGCGGCTACTTCTATGCAGGACGTCTTTACAAATGTCATGGACACGGCCCCGTCAGTAATGTGGTGGACGCACTTGCCTACTCATGCAATACCTATTACTTCAGTGAATTCCGCGACATCGTGGACAAGTACGGTTTCAACAACCCGCACCAAGGGTTAGACAAGTTTTATCAGTATTGCCGGGAAATGGGCCTGAGCCAACGGCTGGGTGTGGACTACCCCAACGAAAGCCCAGGCAACATCCCGGACTCCCGCTACTATGATCGCATTTACCCTAAACGGCTGGGGGGCTGGCGCTCGCCAACCATCATGTCTCTGGGCATTGGTCAGGGCGAAATCCAGATGACCACCCTGCAAATGGCCAATTTAGCGGCTTGCATTGCCAACCGCGGCTACTGGTATCCGCCACACTTAGCCAAAGGCTTCAAAAGCGGCGGCGACATTCCCGCCCAATACCGGCAGCCGCGTCGCGTTAGCATTGACCCTAAATACTTTGAAATGGTGGTGGAAGGCATGGCCCAATGTGTCGTCCGAGGCACCGCGCGCTCTTGTGCTATCCCTACCATCCCCGTGTGTGGCAAGACGGGCACCAGCCAGAACCCTCACGGCGACGACCATTCGGTCTTCTTCGCTTTTGCACCCAAAGACAACCCGAAAATCGCCATTGCAGTTTACGTGGAAAACGCCGGCTGGGGCGCCTCCTATGCGGCCCCTATCGCTAGCCTTATGATTGAAAAGTACCTCAACGATACCATCGCTGTGGAGCGGAAGCCGCTGGAAGAGCGCATGCTTAAAGCCAACCTCGTCGAAAAATACCTGCAAAACCGCCGGCAAGCCGCCCTGAAGCCATTCAGCCGCCCCAACGCTCCAGCACTGCCCTCGCCGAACATCCCAACCGGCGAACCCTCCGGACAAACGCCCGCTACTACAGCTACCCAAGACGAGCGCCGTCGGCGTTGAACTCGCGCGCTCGGATTGGCGCCGACGCAGCTCTCCTCACTTCCTCCATCTCCTCTTGCCTCGTGTATCGGCTCGAAGCCATTTATGTGTACCCGGTGAAATCTCTAGGCGGCATAACACTCTCAGAGGCATGCCTCGAAAGGCGCAGCCTACAGTACGACCGCCGTTGGATGTTAGTAGATGCCCAAGGGCAATTTGTCACCCAGCGCGAAGTGCCAGCTTTGGCCCGCTTAGGTACAGCCCTGCAGGCAGGGCAACTGGTGATTTTTGAGAAGGAAAGACCCGCACACCAAATCGGTCTCCCATTGGCCCCCCCCGAAAAGGCCATGCAACCGCTCATGGTGCAAGTATGGGGCGACCGTTGCTGGGCACTTGCGTACCCACCCGAGATAAATGCCTGGTTTTCCAATTACCTGAGAGTAGAAGTCCAACTGGTTTTTATGCCGCATAGCACGCTGCGTCAAGTCGACAGGCACTATGCACCGCCCAAAACACCCGTGAGCTTTGCCGATAGTTTCCCATACCTACTCATCGGGCAAGCGTCATTGGACGACTTAAACCAACGCCTGGCACAGCCGGTGCCCATGAGCCGCTTTCGCCCCAACTTCGTCTTCAGTGGAGGGCTGCCCTACGAGGAAGACAACTGGGAACGGTTCTGCATTGGAGAGGCACACTTTCTGGCCGTGAAGCCGTGTGCGCGCTGTACGGTAATCACCACCGACCAAGACACTGGCGAGCGCAGCGCCGAACCACTGAAAACACTGGCCACGTATCGCCGCGAGGGGCATCGAATTCTCTTTGGAAAAAATGCTCTTTGGACGGGCGAAGGCAGCAATAGAGTGCACATTGGCATGTTGCTGACCAAAGGCTGTTAATACCGGAATGGAGTGCGTTGTTGTTTGTAACTATGCCGAAAATCCGGGATTATGGCACAACACCGATGCTACGGCAAAGCGCTGGCAGATGGGGAGGCGCACGCACAGGCGCATCGCTTGTGGTCGCGGCGCGATTTTTTGGCTACTATGGGTCTGTTGGGCGCGGGCGGATGCTTGCTGGGCGGCTTGCCTGTGCGCGCTTTCTGGCCTTCCCCCTTGGTGGCCCACCCAACTTGGAATGACAACGACCGCATCCTCGTCCTCATCCGCCTCGATGGGGGCAACGATGGCCTGAACACCGTCATTGAACGCGGCAATCACCACTACTACAACCTGCGGCCTAGCTTGGCCATTGCTGAGTCGGAAATGTGGCACCTCAACCCAGCGTATGGTATGCCGCTGGAGACCAACAGCTTACAGCCGCTGTGGGCCGAAGGGAAAATGAAAGTGATTTTTAACGTGGGTTATCCCGACCCTAACCTCAGCCATTTTCGCTCCTCCGACATTATCTACTCTGCGAGCGACGCCGACGAGGTCGTGGAAACGGGCTGGATAGGCCGCTTTTTAGACAATGAGTATGCTGCCTTTTTAGAGACGCCCTCCGCTGTTCCGCCAGCACTGCAAATTGGCGTGCAATCCAACCTGCTGTTCAAAGCCGAGGACGCCAATATGGCGCTGGTCGTTAGTAGCCCGCAGGAGTTCTATCAAATCGCCCAGACAGGGCAACTCTACCCAACTACCGGCCTGACGAATTCGATGCGCGACCGCGAGTTGGGCTTCGTGCGCCAAACGGCCAACGCCGCCTTTCGCTACGCCGAAACTATCCGAAAGGCATTCTATGCAGGCAAAAACGACGTGGACTATCCTCCGCCAAGCGCTAACCTGTTGTCGGCGCCGCTGTCCATTATTGCCCGCGTACTCAAGGGGAACATGGGCACGCGCATCTTCTTGGTGGATATTGCCGACTTTGATACGCACGTCAACCAGCGCGCCAATCACCTCAACCTGTTGTGGCAACTGGCTACCGCCGTGCGCGCCTTTTACGACGACCTAACCCAGGCTAAAACAGGGCTCGATGCGCGCGTGCTGACTATGACCTTCTCTGAATTTGGTCGAACTATCTACGAAAACGGCTCGCGCGGCACCGATCACGGCGCCGGCACTCATACGCTGCTCTTCGGTGGCGGCATTGGCAGCGGCTTTTTAGGCCAATACCAAGATTTAAGCAACCCTGACCCCATCCACGACCCACCGCACAGTGTGGATTTCCGCGACGTGTATGCCACCGTACTCCAGCACTGGCTGGGCAATCCGGCCGAGCTGGTCAACTACGTACTGAGGCGCCAAAGCCAGCCGCTTCAGGGCCTAGTACCACCGGCAACACCGGCATTGGGCGACAACGGACGCGCGGCGCTGTTAGGCCACAACCCGCACCCTAATCGCCCTGATGCCTACACCATCAAGTTTGCTATTACTCAAGGCAGCGCCGTACGCCTTCAAGTGCTCGATGCCGCAGGTCATGCCTTGCGCACGTTGGTGAATGAATTTAAGCCTGCCGGCAGCTACTCAGTTACCTTTGCACCTGCCGAGTGGTACTTACCTCCTGGGCGCTACCGATACCGCCTGATGGCAAACGGGCAAGTGTTCGAGCGCCTGTTGACCATCCCCTGAATTGCATGACGCCTTACCAGCGCACCCTGGATGCTTTCCTGGACACTTTTGGATACCCGCCACACATTCTGGTGCGCTCACCAGGACGCATCAACCTGCTGGGTGAGCATACTGACTATAATGGTGGCCCCGTGCTGCCAGCCGCTGTTGATCGCGCCATTTGGTTGGCTGCAGCACCTCGAACGGACGGGCAGTGCCGATTGTGGGCATGTGACTACGACGAGGGTTGTGCCATAGAAGAAAAACCATCGGCTCCGCTCCGTCGCCCGATGTGGGCAGACTACCTATTGGGGGCCTTGCTTGAGGTAGGCTGGCCCGGCGGGCTGGACGTAGCCTTTGGCGGTAACTTACCTATAAGCGCAGGGGTGTCTTCGTCGGCAGCCTTAGAAAACGCCATGGCCTTGGCTGCCAATGCTTTGTTTTCATTGGGCCTGTCGCCGCTAGAGCTGGTGCAAGCGACGCACCGAGCTGAGAATCGTTTTGTCGGTGTCCCTTGTGGCGTCATGGATATGTTTGCCGGCATGATGGGCCGGAAGGACGCCTTTCTGCAGTTGGACTGCCGCGCGCTGACTTGGGAATACCTGCCCTTTGCCGCGGCTGATTGGGGGTTTGTGCTCTGCCATTCAGGTGTGGAACGTCGTCTGGCCACCTCCGACTACGGGGCGCGCCGTCAGGAATGCGCTCAGGGGCTAACCCTTTTGCAACACCTGGCCCCCTCCCTCGGGGCGCTGAGCGAAGCTACGCCGTCGCTATTGGAGGCAGCTCAGGAGCATCTGCCGCCAGCTATTTTTCGCCGCTGTCGCTACGTCATTGGAGAAGTTGCCCGCGTGAGCGCCGCCGCGGAGGCTTTGCGCCACAACAACATGGAAGCCTTAGGAACCCTCTTGATGCGCACCCATGAAGCACTGCGCGATGACTTTGAAGTCAGCTGTCCGGCGTTAGATTTTTTAGTGGAGCAAGCCCTGCATCATCCAGGTTGTGCCGGAGCGCGCCTCATGGGAGCGGGCTTCGGCGGCTGCACACTAAACCTGGTGAGGCTGGACGAAGTGGAGGCGTTTGCCGCACACTTGAAGGCTACCTACCTGCGCGCCTTTGGCCGCACGCCGCCGGTGTGGATTGTCCGCCCCGACGACGGAGCGGAAGCCGTTTTCCTGAAATAAACGCGCTGTAGCCCTACGACACCGCGCTCTTAAACTCATTGATTAACGACTGAAGGCTTGCCTTGGCGTCGCCAAAGAGCATTCGCGTATTGTTGCGGAAAAAGAGCGGATTTTCTACACCGGCAAAACCCTTACCCATAGAGCGCTTCATGACAATGACCGTGCGAGCGCGATGCGCTTCAATGATAGGCATGCCCCACAGAGGGCTGGACTTGTCCTCCAAGGCGGCAGGGTTTACTACGTCGTTGGCTCCAATGATCATACACACGTCCACGGTATCCATGGTGGGGTTGATGGCGTCCATTTCTACAAGAGCATCATAGGGGATGTTGGCTTCTGCCAGCAAGACATTCATGTGGCCTGGCATCCGACCCGCAACGGGATGAATAGCAAAGCGTACCTCTGTACCGTTCTTCTCCATCACCTCCATTAGTTCGCGCACGGCGTGTTGTGCCTGCGAAACGGCCAAGCCGTAGCCGGGTACTATCACGACACTATTAGCAGCCTCCAGGATGAGGTAGGCCTCGTCGGGTTTCACAGGCTTAATTTCCCCAAAGACATCCTGGGCCTTGCCAGGTAAGTCAGCACCAAAACCGCCCAACACCACGTTGGCCACGGAGCGGTTCATGGCCTTGCACATGATAAGGGTGAGGATAATACCACTAGCGCCCACCAGCGCACCGGCCACAATGAGGAGGTTGTTTTGAATAATAAAACCGGAGGCACAGGCAGCCATGCCGGAATAGCTGTTCAACAGCGAAATCACTACAGGCATGTCGGCCCCGCCGATAGGAATGACCAACAGAATACCCAACACAAAAGCCAATACCGTTACAGTCAACAAAACCTGTGTTGCCGAGGAGGCAGCAGTGTCTATGGCAAACCAGATACCCCCGCCGAGGATGGCTGCCAAGAGCATCACAGAGACGACGCGCTGCCCAGGATAAAGAACGGGTTTTGTTGGAATGAAACGCTCTTCCAACTTAGCCCAGGCCACCAACGACCCCGACAGGGTAACGGTGCCAATGAGAACCGTCAGCCAAATAATAACACCCTGATAAACGGGCTGATAAGGGCGGGCAACAAACTCAGCCCAGGCGACCAGCAAACTGGCAGCGCCGCCAAAGCCATTAAGCAAGCCGACCATTTGCGGCATACCCGTCATGGGCGTGCGATAGGCGAAAAGAGCGCCTATAACGGCCCCTACGGCCAAGCCGGCCGCGAGGTAAGTGTAGCGCACCACTTCAGGAAACAGCAGCGTGGCTATGATAGCAGCGGCCATACCTACCGCAGAAAGCACGTTACCCTGGCGCGCCGTTGTCGGGCGCCCCATGAGCTTAAATCCCAGGATGAACGTGATGGCCGAGAGGATGTAGACGAGATTGAGTAAAGTCCGGATCTCCTCCATGGCTATTTGTCTTTTTTCTTAAACATGTTAAGCATGCGGTCGGTGACAAGATAACCGCCAACCACGTTGATGGCTGCAAAAGCCACGGCAATACCTCCAATGAGGGCAGCCGTGTCTTCGCCTTCGCCCAAGCCTGCGGCGATGAGGGCGCCCACAATGGTCACCCCGGAGATGGCATTGGAGCCCGACATGAGCGGCGTATGCAGCAAGGAGGGCACCTTCGATATAATTTCGAAACCCAGGAAAATAGCCAACACTAAGATGAAGAGTAGAAAAATGAGGACTTCCATGCGCAGAAGAATTTGACGGGTAAAGAGTTGGTGGCAAGAGGCGGCGCATTGCGCTAAATCTCGCGGCGTATTTTTCCTTCGTGAGTAATGAGACAGCTTTGAAGAATATCGTCCTCCAGGTCGAGGGTTAGGCGTTTGTTCTCTTTATCCCAGAACTCCTCTACGAAGTTGTACAGGTTGGCTGAGTACATCTGACTGGCGGCAGCAGCCACGCGACCTGGCATATTTTCTAAGCCGATAATCCGCACGCCGTTGATGTCCACCTCTTGACCGAGCACAACTCCTTCAACGTTGCCGCCCGTCTCGACCGCCAGGTCCACGATAATGCTGCCGGGACGCATGCCAGCCACCATGTCGCGCGTGATAATAACAGGCGCCTTTCGACCAAAGACCTGTGCCGTAGTGATGACAATATCGCTCATGGCGCATTGGCGAGCCATAGCTTCGCGCTGGATGCGCAACTGCTCTTCGGTGAGCGCCTGGGCATAGCCGTCTTTGGTTTGGCCTGTCTCGCCTAAGTCCACCTCTAAAAAGCGAGCCCCTAAAGAGCGCACCTGCTCGGCCACGACGGGGCGCGTGTCGAAGGCATCCACGCGGGCGCCCAGGCGCTTGGCGGTAGCAATGGCCTGCAGCCCTGCTACTCCGGCGCCAATAACAAACACCCGGGCAGGATTGATGGTGCCCGCAGGCGTAGTCATCATAGGCAGCACGCGATCGGTACGCTCGGCGGCCAAGATGACAGCGGCGTAACCCGCCAAGCTGGCTTGCGAGCTCAGAGCGTCCATCTTCTGGGCGCGCGTGGTGCGCGGAATGAATTCCATGGCCACGGCGCTAACTCCGCGCTCGGCCAAAGCCGACACCAATGCTTTCTCGCTAAAAGGGTCCAAATAGCTCACGTGTAGGCTGCCAGGCTTGAGCAGCTGCACTTCAGCAAGGTCTGGTTTGCGCAGGCGCAGGACGATATCGCTATTTGTTAATAGCGCTGTGCGGTCACTAGCTACAGTTGCCCCTGCTTTTTCGTAGTCAGCATCCCCTATGCGCAAGTTTGCACCTATACCGCGCTCGACAACGACAGTAGCGCCCAATTTTACTAAGCGAGTTACGTCGCCGGGTAGCAACGGTGCGCGTGTTTCTGAAGAATGTGTTTCTCTTGGTACTCCTATTTGCATAAACATAGAGCAATTTGTCCGTAAGTGGGCAGCATAGGTTTTCAAGGAGAATACTGGCCATTTTCCTGTTAGCGCCGACGCCTCTCTGAAGACATCTCGCTATCAGCGCATGCGGGGCATGCGGCGTTTACTTCCCCCGCGCTGTACCATACCTAACATACCAGAAGCGGCCGCCTGGCCCAGAAGTTTGAGCTGTTTTTCCAGCTCCTTCACCTGCTCCTTAAGCATAGGCTCGGTGATGTTTAGCTTTTTCAGCTCGTTGAGATGTGTTTGCGCGCCTTGCCGGTTGTTTTTCGAAGCGGCTATCATCGCCAGCTGGAGCAAGACAGCACCTCGCTCGTTATCGGAGGGAAGCCCTGCTTGCAGAGCGCTGCGAAGCCATTTTTCTCCAGTAGCCATGTCCTTTTTCTGAATGGCCAAGATGCCATGCGTCATGTAATACACGCCTTTGTAACCCATGAGCAACAGGCGAGGGAAAAGGGTCAACCGCAAACGTTTCTCCGCTTCTTCCAAATGCCCTTTGCTCAACAGCATGGAAGTGGAAACTAAGGTGCCCAGCATCAGATAACCTGCCAAGAAAAACAACCCCACGAGCAGGAACGGAAAGCCGTACCAGAAACCATAGGCTGCCCACAGGATAATGCCACCTACAATGCCTAAGGCTATGAGCGCAAAACGCAAGTAAATATTGATCGTAAACATGTTGAGTGCGGAATTACATCAGAAATTGAACCGGCGCAAAAGTAAACAAAACGCACACCGGCCTAAGGTGCTGTCCATTTTTGCGGCACAAAACTAACGCAGGAGGGGAGGCCACAAAAAAAAGAAGTCAACCACATCGCCCGGCTTTGGCCTCTTCGACGGGTTGACTTCTCGGTTAATCGTTTAACTTCGGGCGGTTATTTGGTATATTCGAAGGTACAATTTTCGGAGGAACCATCAGAGAAAGTTACTTGATAACTGCCCGTCAACTTATTGCCGCTAATTTTGGCCGTACCTGTAAACCGGCGACCTGTAGGATCGATAAAGTTGGTGAAACCCAATTCGTCGCTCTTCGTAACATTGGCGTCTATGAAGGAGTTAAAACCACCAAAGTTGCTAATGCGCACCATTGTGGCACTGAGCTTGGTGATTACGGCATGCTTAGCCAAAATGTAAGTATCCATCCCGCATACGTCTTTACCCAAATAGGAGCCTTCAAACTTAGTCGCCCATTCGACTTCGCAGGAAGCTCCCTCATAGCCTGTGTCGCAGATGCAAGTACCATCCAAGCACGTGCCATTAGCACCGCAGTTTACGTCTTTACAGGGGTCGGGATTGCACGAAGGAGTGACGGCCAACAACACGCCCAAAAGGGCGAGCAGATAAAAGCGATTTTTGTTCATTGTTCAGAAACTTTTGTTAAACAGTGTTTTTCAGTTAGAAACGCTGGGCAAAGGTAGCCGCTTTTTAGGTGGGTTCTCTTGTTACCTTGCCAATTTCTGTGGCCAAGGTAAAGCAAAGCCTTCTGCGCTTATGTCCTTTTGCCAAGGTTTAACGTCCCTTTTAAGAGCCTTTTACAAAGGGCGCGCTGAAGAAAGCGTCTCGTATAGCACCGAAAATTAGGAACATTCTCCATCAGCAGTGTGAATTTTGTCCTGCTGTGCTGAGCATACTTGCATCTCCAGGGTTTGAAGCAGAAAAGGCATACGTTTGTACTGTCCTGATAGGGGAGCTATTAGGGCTACCGTGGCAGCTGCGGTTTTCGCCGGAAGTCTCCGACTACCGCATCGAGCTGCCTAACGGGCGGGCTTTTGTGCTGGAAGACCACTTTTGGGGCCGTTTGTCTGCGCCCACCGCATATGGGGAGTGTATTAAGCCGCCGGAAGGCGTTTCCTTACTTCGGTCGCCTTTTTCTGAAGGGGATATCATAGGCATTTATGGGCAGCCTACCTATGTTGAGACGGCGGATGAGTTGCGCTGTGGGATAGACCTGTTCGCTTCTACATTTTTCATGCTCACGCGCTGGGAAGAGGCAGCTTTGCCCGAGCGCGATGCTTTCGGGCGCTTCCCGGCACATGCGTCGCTAGCCTACCGGGCGGGTTTTTTGCACCGACCTGTCGTGAACGAGTACGCGCGTTTTTTGGCAAGGGGGTTAGCCCGATTGGGCCTTCCCGTGCCTGAGCGCCAGCAGACGGCTCGCTTGCACCTGTCGTGCGACGTAGACTACCCACGCCTCTGGTGGTCGACCCTTGCGCGATGGCGAACCTTGGCCGGAAGCCTATTGCAGCGAAAAAGCTCGCGAGAGGCGCTTTGGTGGGTTCGACATCACTTTTTTAAGCCGGGCGACCCTTTCGATGTATTTGAGGAATGGATGGTTCAAGCAGAGCGCAAAGGACTATGCTGGCACTTCAATTTTTTGAGCGAACGCCCGGCTTCTGCTGACGCCTACTACTCGCTTGAGCATCCTTTTGTCGCCCGTTTACTACAACGCATTGCCGCGCGCGGACACGTCATTGGCTTTCATCCTTCGCGCCAAGCGCACGCCGACGTTGCTGCATTTGAGCGAGAGCTCGCCTCTCTGCGTCGAGTTTCACCAGTGCCCGTAACTACAGGCCGGCAGCATTACTTGTGTTTTAGCGTGCCCGACACCTGGCAGCGCTGGAATGACTTCGGTATGGTTTGGGACAGCACGCTTGGCTATCCGGAAGCTGAAGGTTTCCGCTGCGGCATTTGCTGCGATTTTCCTGTGTTCAACATCAATATCCGGCAAATGCTGCCGCTGCGCGAAAAGCCGCTTCTCGCTATGGACGTCACGCTGGCGCACTACCGAGGCTATTCACCCACACAAGCGCTTGACCGTATGCAAGCGCTCTGGCGAACCGTGCAAGAGCACCGCGGAGAATTGGTACTGCTTTGGCACAACTCCTCCTGGAACGATTATTTTTGGAAAGATTGGCGACATGTTTTAGCTCTGTTCTGGGAGTAAATATGGTGCCTTTTATCAAAAGGCCTCTCGTTTAGCCTTAGCTCGCCCCCTTTACTCATCAGTAACGAGGTCGTTCGTTTTGTCTAAAATTAGCAAAACAAGTGTTTTGTCTAAACGAATGACTGCTTCGTTGGAACATTCTTGAACGAACCCTGTTTCCATAGCAAGTTTACTATCCCAGTTTTGATTATTCTACAAGCTAGATAGAGTGCCTTTTATCTGGCCCTTTTCTTGTTTTCCCTTGCCGCAACAATCACTAAATTTTTAACCAATCCTTCCTTTTTTATGAGACCACTACTCAACCTACTGCTTGCCTTCGCATGGTTTGCGAGTGCTGCCGTGGCTCAGCCGGCCCGTGTACAGGTGATCCACAATGCACCGGATCCCACTGTCGACGTGTACGTCAACGGCCTGCTGGCGCTTAACGACTTTGCGTTTCGCACGGCTACAGGGTATCTCGATCTGCCTGCAGGTTTGCCTCTGCAGGTAGCTATCGCTCCCGAAAACAGCACCTCTGTAGCGGATGCCATCGCTACGTTCAACCTGACCTTAGACCCAGGGAAAACGTATGCCATTACGGCCTCTGGTATCGTGGGCGACCCCAACACACCGTTCACACTCATTGCTGACGCCGCCGCGCGCGAGACGGCATCCAACTCTAACAAGGTGGACCTCAACGTCCTGCACGGTTCGCCGGATGCGCCGGCTGTAGATGTTGTCGTGCGCACTGGAGGCAAAATCGTTTCCAATTTAGCCTATGGACAGTTTACCCCGTACCTGTCCGTTGATCCAGGAGTGTATTATTTAGACATCAAGCCCGCCGGCAGCGACGTTATCGTACAGACGTACCGCGCCGATTTGACTGGTCTCGGTGGGCAGGCTCTGCGCATTTTGGCTAGTGGTTTTTTGGGAGGCAGTCCTGCCTTTGGACTGTATGCCGTCCTCGCCGATGGCACGGTATTGGCCTTGCCGGCCTCACCAGTAGCCCGTGTTCAAGTGATTCACAATGCCATTGCTCCGACGGTGGATGTATACGCTAACGACGACCTACTTATCGATGACTTTGCATTCCGTACGGCCACGCCGTTTGTCTTTGTGCCGGCGGGGGTAGATATTGACCTTGGAGTTGCTCCGGAGAACAGCTCCTCGGCCGATGACGCCATCGCTACTTTTTCGGTCAATCTGGACAATGGCAAAACCTATATTGTCGCTGCCTCTGGCATTCTGGGCGACCTTTCTACGCCGTTTACGCTGAACATCAACACTGGAGGCCGTGAAGCCGCAGCGGACACGAATACAGTGGACATCGCTGTCTTGCATGGCTCGCCCAATGCGCCGGCTGTAGATGTGGACGCTGTGCTCGTGGCTAACAATGTGATAACCAATCTGGCCTACGGCGAATTCACGCCTTACCTTAGTTTGCCGGCTGCCGCTTACGATTTTGCTATCCGCCCTGCTGGCCAGCCCGACGTGGTGGCCTCTTTCCGCGCCAACCTCAGTAGCCTGGGCGGCGGTGCGGCCTATGTGTTTGCCAGTGGCTTGCTGGGCGGTTCGCCGGGCTTCGGTCTGTTCGCTGCCCTGCCCAATGGCAACGTGATCGAACTACCCCTGACGCCTACTGCGCGCGTGCAGGTCATCCACAACGCCATCGCGCCAACGGTGGACGTGTACGCTGGTAACGCTCTAATCATTGACGACTTTGAATTCCGCTCGGCCACACCTTTCATCGACTTCCCGGCCGACCGCGACATAACGCTGGGTGTGGCGCTGGCCAATAGCACTTCGGCTAACGATGCTATCGCTACGTTTGACGTTAACCTGGAGGAAGGAAAAACCTATATCGTTACCGCCTCGGGCATCGTCGGAAATCCGAGCACGCCCTTTACACTCATTGTTAACGACGAAGGGCGCGAGTCTTCCGGCGACCCTAACAGTGTGGACATCGCCGTCCTGCACGGCTCGCCCAATGCGCCGGCTGTGGACGTGGACGCCCTGCTGGTAGCCGACGGCATCATCACAGACTTAGCCTATGGGGCGTTCACGTCTTACCTGAGCATCTCACCCGATGTTTACG
>Ga0101944_10002261_pt1 | contig 32325 bp, 27 predicted proteins | sample DewCreD2012metaG_FD_75245 | JGI IMG/M metagenome (GOLD analysis project Ga0101944, IMG submission 75245) | Hot spring sediment bacterial and archeal communities from British Columbia, Canada, to study Microbial Dark Matter (Phase II) - Dewar... ... | reverse complement strand
GCCGCGCATCGTGGAAACGGCCAAAACGCTCTGGATGATCTACCTGGGACTGACCGGCGCCCAGACGGTGCTGCTGATGGTCTGCGGGTTCAGTTTCTACGAGGCGCTCTGCCACACCTTCGGCACGGTGGCCACCGGCGGTTTTTCGACCCACAACGCGTCGCTGGGCCATTTCTCGTCCCTGCAGAGCGGTCTCACGCCCGGCCAGGGGAGACTGGCCGAGCTGGTCGTCGTCGTCTTCATGTTCGCGGCGGGCTGCAATTTCGTGCTCCTCTACCGCTCCGTGCAGGAACGTTCCTTGAAGCCGTTGTGGGGCAGTTCCGAGTTCCGCTGCTACCTCTTCATGACGCTCGGCGCAATACTCCTCATCACGATCTGGCTGGCCTCCGCGCCGGCCCCGGAAACGTCCGCGCCGGACTACCTGGCCCGGACCTACGGCGAGACGCAGCCCACCGCGCTGCGCCGCGCCACCTTCCAGACGGTCTCGGTGCTGACCACCACCGGTTACGGGACCGACGATTTCAACGCCTGGCCGGCCAGCGCGCGCGTCGTGCTCCTGATCCTCATGCTGGCGGGCGGCTGCGCCGGCAGCACGGCCGGCGGCATGAAGCAGATCCGGATCATGCTGCTGGCGCGCTTCGCCTGGCGCGAACTGGCCAAGGTCATCCGGCCGCGGGCGGTGATCCAGGTGAAGCACGACGGCGTGCCGGTCGATCGCGAGGTGCTCTCCAGCCTGATCGGATTCTTCATCCTTTACGTCGGCATCCTGGTGGTCGGGACGCTCTTCCTGACGCTGCTGCTGCAGAGCGACCCGCGAGCCGCCGCGATGCCCGGCGCCGAGGGCCCGAACGGGCTGCTGACCACGGCCTTCTCCAGCGTCCTGGCCACGCTGAGCAATGTCGGCCCGGGGCTGGCCGGCGTGGGCTCGATCCAACATTACGGCGACATTCCCGTCCTGGGGAAATGGATCCTGAGCGCCTGCATGCTGATGGGGCGTCTGGAGATCCTCACCGTCGTCGCACTCCTCTCGCCGTACACCTGGCGGAAGTGAAAGGCTGTGCGAAACCCTTCTTGCACCCGACTTGACGCCCCCTATCGCGCCGTGGATGGTTTTCCCAGGGGCATACGTGGCGATGGGCAAGGCATGCGAACGGTCCATTGAATGCTGAGCGCCTTCGTACGAACGGAATGGCCTGCGCACTGCGGGGGAGGCTTGAGAACATGTACCGGTTCTGGCATGTGGGGTTCCGCTGGCCCTGGAGTTCCGGAAAACTGCAGAGCCGCTTGCGCCGGTTCTTCAGGACCGATCCGCGCGCCCTCCCCGTTGTCAGTCGCTCATTCCCGAAGCAGGATCTGCCCAGCCTCCAAGTGGCCCTCGAAAAGTGGACCGCCGAGCGAGCGGGTAGCCGATCGGTACTGGGTTACCTCTCCGATTTCGGCATGCCCGTGGGCTTGCGCGAACTGATCGAGGATGGCGAGGTCGGCCCGGTCCAGCATCGCGCCATCGACACGGGTTTCCAGAAACAGACCACCTGCGTCGAAAACGGCATCCATCTTCTGACCGCGGGAGAGGCCCGTTGGGCCGTGCATGTCAGGGCAACCCAGTATCCATACGGAACGGGCGTGGAGGTTGAAGTGGTCGGAGGAACGGCAGACGCTGCGGGCCAGTTCATCGAGAGCCTTCGGGAACTCGTGCGGAAGAACAGCGTCTACCGTGGCCAGATCTTCTCGCTGGAGAGCGACCCGCGCATGGGCGGCGCCGAGGGGGCCGAAATTCGTTTCCATCGTTTCGCCGCCGTGCGCCGCGAAGAGATCATCCTGCCGGAAACCACCCTTTCGCTTCTCGAACGAAACACCCTAGGCTTTCTGCGGCACGCCGAGCAGCTCAAGCGGACCGGTCGTTCGCTCAAACGCGGTCTCTTGCTCCACGGCAAACCCGGAACGGGAAAGACCTATGCCGCAAGATGGCTGGCTGGCGCAATGGAGGGTTTGACGACGATCCTGTTGACGGGCGAACAACTGGGGCTCGTCAGAGAATGCTGCCAGATGGCGCGCATGCTGGCGCCTGCACTGGTCATCATGGAGGACGTGGATCTGATCGCTTCGTCGAGGGAGGCGATGACCAATTCGTTCAGCCAGGTCACGCTCCACCAGTTGATGAACGAGATGGACGGGCTGGCGCCGTCGGCCGAGGTCATCTTCCTGCTGACCACCAACCGTCCGGACGCGATCGAGACGGCCATCGCGGCGCGGCCGGGCCGGATCGACCAGGCCATCGAGTTCCCGCTTCCCGATGCGGACTGCCGCCGGCGGCTCTTCGACCTCTATGCCCGCGGTCTCCAGTGGTCTGTGGAAAACCCCGCACGTTTCATCGAAAAGACGGAAGGCGCCAGTCCGGCCTTCATCCAGGAACTGATCCGCAAAGCCGCTCTGGCCTCGGCGGAGGAAAGCCCCGGCGCCGATTCGTTGCGCGTGACGGACCGCCACCTCGAAACCGCCCTGCGCGACCTCCTGCTGAGCGGAGGAGAGCTTACGCGCAGCCTGCTCGGCTTCCGCAGTGCCACCCCGTCGTCGCCCCAATCGCACTCGCCATCGTAGTCCGGCTGTTAGCAGCTTCCCACCGACCGGGCTACGATTGCGACAACGATCACGGGTACGATTGAGAAAGGACCCCGCGTGCAGTTCGACCTCCTCCATTTCGACGGTTCCGCCCGCCTGGGCCGCCTGACCACCGCGCACGGCGCCATCGATACGCCCAACTTCATGGTCGTCGGGACGCTGGGCACGCCCAAGGGGCTCACGCTCCAGCAGATCCGCGAACACGGCGCGCAGGTGCTCCTAATGAACGCGCTGCACCTGGCCTGGCGCCCCGGCGAGCAGCTCGTCCGCGACCTCGGCGGCCTGCACCGTTTCACCGGCTGGGACGGCCCGATCCTCACCGACAGCGGCGGTTTCCAGATCTTCTCGCTGCCCGGCCTGCGCAGGGTCGCCGAGGAGGGCGCCCAGTTCGCCTCGCCCGTCGACGGCGCGGTCCGCGCGTTCACGCCCGAAACGGTCGTCGAACTCGAACATGCCCTCGGCGCCGACCTGATCATGCCGCTCGACCAGTGTCCCGCCTGGCCCTGCACGGACGAGCAGCTGCGCGAAGCGGTCGAGCGGACCGTCCGCTGGGCCCGGCGCGCGCTCGATCGGCACCGCGCGTTGGCCACGCCCGGGGTGGATCTCTTCGGCATCGTGCAGGGCGGGTGCAGCGAGGCCTGGCGGAAGCGTTCGCTGGAGGCCACCTGCGCCCTCCCCTTCCCCGGCTTCGCGCTCGGCGGGTTCTGCGTGGGCGAACCGCCCGAGATGACGCTCGCGGGGATCGAGTTCGCCGCCCCGAAAATGCCGGCCGACAAGCCCCGGTACCTGATGGGCATGGGCCGGCCGACCGACCTGCTGACCGCCGTGGCCTCCGGCGTGGATCTCTTCGATTGCACCCTGCCCACGCGCAATGGAAGAAACGCGACCTTCTTTACCTCCCGGGGGTTGTTGCGCATCCGGAATGCGGCCCACGCCCGCGATCCCCGCCCCGTCGACGAGGCATGCGCGTGTTACACCTGCCGCCATTTCAGCCGGGCCTTCCTGCGCCATTTGTTCCTTGCCCGGGAGATGAATGCGGCTATTCTGGCAAGCCTTCACAACGTGGCCTTCTACCTGAAACTGATGCGGGACGTGCGCGAGGCCATTCAGGGAGGCCGTTTCGTGGAATTCCGCCGGCGGTTCCTCGAAACGTACGGTGACGACGCGGCTCGGACGGAAACGGACGGAGAATAGATCTTGCTCACGATCGCGCAACGGCTCTGCACCTTGGCGGCGGACGGACCGGTCCTGCCGGGCCAGCCGCAGGACCCGATGGGTTCGCTCTACGGCATGCTGATGCTCCTGGTGCCGATGGGGCTCTTCTTCTACTTCTTCATGATCCGCCCGGAAAGCAAGCGGCGCAAAGAACGCGAACAATTGCTCAATTCGGTGAAGGTGAAGGACAAGGTGGTCACGATCGGCGGCATCCACGGCACCGTGGTGGACGTCGAGAAGGACGAGATCGTGATCCTGGTGGACCCGAAGAAGGACGTCCGGCTGCGGTTCCGCCGCACGGCCGTCGACACGGTGGAACCCGCAGAGGGTGGCGACCGGAAATGACCTCGGCTGACCGCGGCGCGGAACGTTCGCGCAGAGTCGTGAGCACCCTGGCCATCGCCTTGGCGCTGGCTTGGAGTGTCGTCACGCATCTGCTCTGGCAGGTGGAACTGCGCACGACCGACGGGCAGCCGCCGGAGGTGCGCTGGGTCTTCAGCGCGCTGGAACCGTCGGCCTGGCTCGACGGAAGGACCGGCGACACTCCCGGAAAGGCACCCCGCTGCCTTGCGCAGCCGGTTTTGCCGGACGGCGAGTCGCCCGCGCCATGCCAGATCCGCCGCTCCTGTTCGCCCGACGCCGAGGTCCTCGCGGCGCGATCGCGGCCCGGATTCGCCGCGCCGGCGGAACGCATGGCCGTCATCCGCACGGAAAGCCCTCCCGGCGTGCGAAACGCCAGGCCGAATCCGCCCCTGACTTCACAGCCGCTCCCCCCGTTCGGATGCGCTCCGCGTCCGCCGCCGGCAGGTTCCTGAATCCGACGTTTCGGCCGGTCACATGTCCAAGGCAGCGAGCGGTCCGTCCGGGTAGGGACGGATCTTTTGAGATGCACAAAGAACAGAACGAGGATGGATCGAATCATGCCCAAGTGGCTGTCGTTTCCCGCCATGCTGGTGTTGGTCCTGTTGATGGGCGCCGGCGCGGTCGGCTTTCTGACCTATTCGGCCTCGAACGACTTCCGCGAACGCTGGCTGTGGCAGGAGAGTTACGCGGACGCCAAGCGCGAGGGGCCGAAGGCGGTCGAGGATTTCTTCTTCGCCAAGGAAGAGAAGGCCATCAAGCGCAAGTTCGCGGAGCTGGATCGCGAGAACAAGGCCTTGATGGACGAATACCGCACGGCACAGAAGACCGGCGACGATGCGGTGCGGGAATTCATGTCCCGCAACGTGACGAAGATGCCGCCCTGGTACCTGCCGTGGGGCACGGTGGCCGGGATAATCGTCGTGGTCGTGGCGCTGAGTTTCCTCTGCCGCCCGCTGTTCCTGAAATACAACGGCAAACTGGTCTTCAGCATTGCCTTGACGGGCCTGCTGGGCGGCTGGTTCGCGCATCTGGCGCTGTCGGGCAGTTTCCCGATGGGCATCGACCTGGCTGGCGGGACCGAACTGATCTACAAGCTGGATTTCAAGGGGGTGGATCGTCGCATCGCCGAGGCCCAGCAGCTGCTGAACGAGAAGAAAGCACTGCTGGAGAGCCGGAAGGCCGAACTGGAGGAGAAGCGGAAAGCGGGAAGCGCCGAAGCGGAGCGGCTCGCGCGGGAAGTCGGCGCGCTCGAAACCGAGACGCGCGATCTGACCCTGGATCTGCAGGCGCTGGCCAACAGCCGCGACGGCGCGCACGAAAAGGCGGCCGAAGTGGTCCGCCGCCGCGTCGATCCGACGGGCACCAAGGGCATTCCGATCACGACCTACGACAACAACACCAAGATCCGCATCCAGTTGCCCAAGGCGAGCCCCGAGGAGGTGGCGCGCGTCAAACGGGCCATCATGACCCAGGGCCGCCTGACCTTCCATCTCTGCGCGGACGAGAAGAAGGATAGCGAGATCATCCAGAAGGTGATGACCGAGAAGGAGTACAAGGGCTACGAGCTGATCCAGATCGAGCACAAGGATCCCTACGTACCCAACAAGGTCACGCACCGCCCGCAGGTCATCCAGAAGATGCCCATGCTGGAAGGTTCGCGCGTGATTTTCGCCGGCTTCCGCCGCAGCGAGGAAGGCGGCTGGGAAGTCAACCTGCGCTTCGATGCCGCCGGGTCGGCGCGCTTCGAGCAGGTGACCGGCGACAATGTCGGCCGGAACATGGCCATCGTGCTGGACGGCCGCTGCAATTCGGCGCCCGTGATCAAGGAGCGCATCGCGGGCGAATGCCGCATCTCGGGCGGCTTCACCAAGAAGGAGGCGCAGGAACTGGCCAGCATCCTGACGGCCGGTTCGCTCCCCGCCGAAGTGAAGGAAGAGAGCGAATTCACGGTCGGCCCGGCGCTGGGACACGAGCAGATCGAATCGGGCTCGAATGCCACGCTGCTGGCGGCGGCCCTGGTCTCGATCTTCATCTGGGGCTACTACCGCATCGGCGGTTTCATCTCCGTCATCTGCATGCTGATCAACCTGACGCTGCTGATGGGCGCGCTGGGCTTTTTCAAGGCGACCATGACCCTGCCCGGCATCGCCGGCATCGCGCTGACCTACGGCATGGCCGTGGACGCGAACGTGCTGATCTTCGAGCGCATCCGCGAGGAACAGGCTCGGGGCCGTCCCGCACGGCTGGCGGTCCAGATGGGTTTCGACCGCGCCTTCTCGGCGATCATCGACTCCAACCTGACGACGCTGCTCTCGGGCATCATCATGTATTACGTCGGCACCGGCCCGGTGCGCGGTTTCGCCGTCACGCTCTCGGTCGGCATCCTGATCACCCTGCTGGCCAACCTCTGGATCTTCCAGAACATCATGGAGTGGCTGGTTTCGCGCGAGGCGGTCCCCGAGTTCAAGATGCGCCAGCTGCTGCCCGAGACGAAGATCGACTTCATGGCCATGCGCAAGCCGTGGTACTTCATCTCCGGCGGACTGGCCCTCGGTTCGCTGGCGCTCTTCGCCCACCTCGGCATCTTCAGCGACCGGATCTACGACCTCGACTTCACGGGCGGCACGCTGGTCCAGATCAACTTCTCCAAGGGGCAGGGCGAGAAACAGGCGGTCATCAAGGAGACGATGTCCAAAACCTTCGAACCCGCGCTGCAGAAGCGCCTGGCGGAGATCGCGGACCGCCTGGAGCAACTGGCCCACGCGCCGGAGCTGAACGACCCCAACGCCTTGCGCGGCATCATCTACAAGGAACTGCCCGAAGTCGCCAAGGCCCAACTGGCCGTAACCGCCAAAGTGACCAGGGAAGACCTCCTGGACATGGCGCTCATCTTCCGCGACACGCTGAAGGAATTCGACCGCCTGCGCTTCACGTATCAGTCCTTCGGCGAACCGGATGCGCAGGGCAACTACCTCAGCTTCACCGTCACCACGCGCAACAGCGACCCCCTGATCAACGAAACCATCGTGGCGCAGATCCTGAAATGCTTCTCCGGCAAGATCGAGCCGTACGCCGTTTCCGTGGAAGGCGACGCCATCCGGGTGCAATTCAGCTCCAAACCCGGCGATCCGCCCGGAGGCGTCAGCCCCGCCGACCTGAAGGCCGAGGTCCGCTCGGCCCTCGCCACGGCCAAGGCCGACAAGAAGTACGCCGCGCTGAAAAACGACATCGAGAACCTCGAAAACAACATCGGCGAACCCCAGGCCGCGGGTCAAGCCGGACGTTACTACCTCGATATCGGCGGGCTGCCGGCCGACCTGGTGACCCGCGATCTGCTGCGGACGATGATCGACGAGACGCACATCAAGCACCAGGCGGAGGGTCCGGTCGGGCGCAAGAGCAGCTTCGGCAAGACGGTCTCGGGCGAAATGCGCTTCACGGCCATCGTCGCCCTGATCGCCTCGCTGATCGGGCAGTTCATCTACCTCTGGTTCCGCTTCGAGTTCTCGGGGGCCTGGGGCTTCGGCGCCATCGTGGCGCTCTTCCACGACGCCAGCGTGGCGCTGGGCGCCGTCTGCCTGGTCAGCTGGCTCGACATCATGCCGATCCTGCTCGACCTGAACATGATCGCCGCGTTGCTCACCGTCATCGGCTACAGCGTCAACGACACGATCGTCATCTTCGACCGGATCCGCGAAGTGAAGGCGGCGCACCCGACGCGCAACCTCCACGACGTCATCAACGAGTCGGTCAACCAGACCCTCTCCCGGACGATTCTGACTTCGTTGACCACGCTCCTGGCCGTGCTTTCGCTCTTCCTCCTGGGCGGCCCCAGCATCCGGGACATCACCTTCCCGTTGCTGGTCGGCATGTTCGCCGGCGTCTACAGCACGGTCTTCATCGCGTCGCCGCTGATGGCCTGGTGGTACAGGCGGTTCGGGGCCACCTTCAGCACGCAGCCGCAGCAGACCCAGAACGCTCCCTCCGGAGCGCAGATCTGACGTCTGCCGCCCAAAACGTCTGCCGGATCCCGAGGGGGGCGGAGCATGTCCGCTCCCCTCGGCAAATTGGGGATGGCCCCATGGGCAGGAAGGCGCGCATCCAACGCAGTCCCATGGAACCCGCCGCCGTGGAGCATGCCGTCGCCACGGGCGAACGCGAACCGCCCGAAGCCATCTTCCGACGCGTCCTCCGGCAACGCGGGCTGCGCTACACCAGGGAACGCAGGGAAATCCTTCGCGAAGTGCTCGCGACGCACGACCACCTGGACGCGCTACAGATCCACGAACGCCTCCGCGCGCGGAAGGCGCGCGTCTCCCAGGCGACCGTCTATCGCACCGTGGCGCTGTTGCGCGAAAGCCGCATCCTGCGGGAAGTCCTGCATTCTCCGCAAGGCACCCGCTACGAGCACGTCTATGGACACGAGCATCACGAACACATGATTTGCCTGCGCTGCGGAACGGTGATCGAGTTCAGTTCGCCCGACCTGGAGCGCATTCAGGACAAGGCCTGCCGCGAGAACCGCTTCGTACCGATCCGTCACCACCTCGAGATTCGGGGCTACTGCAAGGCATGCCGGCCGCGCGTGGGCCGCCGCGAAATCGGTTGAGACCTCGGGCTACCGGACCTGCGGCATGCACGCCCAAAGTCCCCGATGCACCAGGTCCGGCTCCCAGACGGGCCTGAACGGCCCGAGTTCGCGGCGGAGAGCCGGCCAGAGCGCGGCCGCTCCGCCGCCGGTCAATGCGATGCGCGTCCATCGGCCAAGCGACCGCGCCTGACTGCGCGCAAGCGCACACGCCGCCGCCCTCTGCGCCTGCCGCACGCCGCAGCGCATGGCCTCTTCGGTCGAATTTCCGCAGACGGAGACCGAAGCATGCGGAGCGAGCGGCTTCAAGGCCGGCAACTGCGCGGTCCCGCCGCCCAGTGCCCAAAGCGCAAGCTGTTCGCCAGGAACGATCAGCCCGCCCTCGAAGACGCCGACCGGCCGTCCGGCCGCGGCCCGCTTCGCGGGCCGCACGCCGTTCACCGTCAAGGCCGTCCCCGCATCGACGACCACCCACGGCACCCGCGGATCGATCGCCAGCGCGCCCAAGGCCGCGGCCAGCCGGTCGTCGCCAACGCATCGGGCCGGGCGTGGCCGGATCCGCAGCGGGCAGGGAAGGTTCCTGCGGAACCGGAGAAGATCGGACAGGCGTTCCTCCAACGCGTCGACGACGCGCGGCACGACACCGGCGAGCACGATCCGGGCGCCGTCTCCCGCCACGGCCGCCCCGATCCTTCGCGCCAGCACCGCTCCGCCGCAACTCGTCGCCCAGCCCTCGCGCGCGATCGCCTTTCCGGAAGGCGACCAGCGCACGGCGGTGGTCCGCGTATTGCCGACCATGACGGTCAGCGCCGGAAGGGCGTTCTTTCGTGGCGGGCGCGACGGCGTGTCCATTGCCGCATCTTACGTCAAGGAAACCGGCGTCACCAGTTCCGGCGGAAGCATGCCCTTGGGGCGGACGTGCTTCGTCTGGATCCCCAGGTTTGCGAAGAACCCGCAGCGGAATGTCGCCCCCTCCTGTTCATCCTGTCGGGAAGCGTCCTGTCCGGAACGTTTTTGAAACGCCCCCTCGGGCGGTTTCCCGTCGTTTGTCCCGCGACGCTGCGTCTCGACGATGCAACCGCACTTCTGTCGGCAGCGACGCCCGCTAGAATGCCCGCATGCCGCAGACCCGTTTCGACCTCTGGCCGCGCGCCATCCTCCACGTCGATCTCGACGCCTTCTACGCGTCCGTCGAGGCGCTCGACTTCCCCGAGCTGAAAGGCAAACCGCTCATCGTCGGCGGTCTGCCCGGCGGGCGCGGCGTGGTCAGCACGGCCAGCTACGAGGCGCGCCGTTTCGGCGTGCATTCCGCCATGCCTTCCGTGACGGCCGCGCGCCTTTGTCCGAACGCCGTCTGGCGAGTGCCGCGCATGGACCGTTACCTCGAAAAGTCGCGCGAAGTGCGCGCGGTCTTCGAACGCTACACGGATCTCCTGGAACCGCTTTCGCTCGACGAGGCCTTCCTGGACGTCACCGGCTCGCAGCGGCTTTTCGGCCCGCCCGAAACCATCGGCCGCCGGATCCAGGACGAAATCCAGGCGGAGACGGGCCTCTCCGCGTCGGTCGGCGTGGCGGAGAACAAGTTCCTCGCGAAGATCGCCAGCGACCTGCGCAAGCCGCGCGGGTTCGTGGTCGTGCCGCGCGACCCGGCCGGTCTCCGCGCCCTTCTGGACCCGCTGCCCGTCGCGCGCCTTTGGGGCGTCGGGCCGAAGATGGCCGAGCGTCTCGAGACGCTGGGCGTGCGCACGGTGGGCCAGCTGGCCGTCGCCGACCGCGCTTTTCTGGGCCGGCGCATCGGCGAGGAGATGACCGGGCACCTGCTGAACCTCGCCCACGGTCGCGACGACCGTCCCGTCGACACCGGCGACCGCCCGAAATCCATCGGCCGGGAAAACACCTTCGTGAAGGACCTGCGCGACCGCGAGGCGATGGAGCGCGAACTCCTGGGCTTTGCCGACGAAGTCTCCGCTCGTCTGCGCGCGAAAGGGCTCAAGGCATTCGGCGTGACGCTGAAGGTGCGCCTGGGAGATTTCACCACCTTCACGCGAGCCGAGACGTTCGACGAACCGACGGACCTGGCCGAACCGCTCTTCGCCGCCGGCTGCCGAATGCTGCGTTCGCGCGTGGATTGTCGAGGTCAGGGCGTGCGCCTGCTGGGGCTGACCGCCACCAGGCTGGTCACGCCCGGCGAATGGACGCCGGGGCTCTTTCGCGACGAGGGCGCCGAGAAACGCCGTCGAGCCGCCGAAGCCGTCGACCGGCTGCGCGACCGTTTCGGCGAAGACGCCGTGACGCGCGGACGACTGCTGCAGGATGGCGAACAGACCACGGGCACGCCGAACGATCGCCTCGTCGAGTGAAGCGGCCCGTCCGACCGGGCAGCCATCGGACGCTGCTTCCGGCAACCTTCTCCCGAGGAGGCCCCATGAACGAACGGATTGTGCAACGCTGGCTCGGAATCGCCGCGGAACTCCTGGACTGCCCTGCCGCACCGCTGATGGAAGAGTCGACCGCGCGGCATGTCTGGGAATTCGCTGGCCGACGACGATCCCTTTTCCGACGGCAGGACGCGAGTGGAAATATCCTGGTGGGTTATCCCGCCTCCGGCGTGCGCTGTCGCGCGCCGCTGGTCGTCATGGCCCACCTGGACCATCCGGCCTTCCATGTCGTCGGGACCGACGGCCGGCGCGTCCGATTGCGCTTCCGCGGCGGCGTGGGCGAAGGGCATGTGCACCGGGGGCTCGGCGTGCGGTTCCACGCGCGTGGCGAGCCGGGCCTTTGCGGTCGCGGTGCGTTGACCCGTTTCACGGCGCAGAACGGCCGGCTCTTCGAGGCCGAGGCCGTCGTTCGTTCGGGCCGCGCCGAGATGCCGGGTTTCGCGACCTGGGACCTCCCGACCTTCCGCAGGCGGGGGAAGCTCCTCGAAGCCTGCGCCTGCGACGACGTGATGGGTTGCGCGGCCCTGCTCTGCGTCCTCGACGAACTGCACCGCACGCGCACGCCGGGGGCGGCGTTGTGGGCGCTCTTCACCAGGGCCGAGGAGCTGGGCTTCTTCGGCGCGCTGCTGGCGGCAAGGGCAGGTGTGCTACCGCGCCGGTCGCGGGTCATCTCGCTGGAATGCTCGCGCGCCTTGCCCCATGCGCCGCAGGGCGGCGGCGTGATCCTGCGCATCGGCGATGCGGCCAGCGTCTTCGATCCCGGCCTGTGCGCGGCGCTGCGCCATGCCGCGGAAGACCTTCGACGAGGAGACCGGGACTTCCGTTGCCAGCGCAGGCTGATGGATGGCGGCACCTGCGAAGCGCTGCCGTTCAACCTGGCGGGCTATCGCGCCGCCGGCCTGGCTCTGCCCTTGGGAAACTACCACAACCAGGCCGGTCTGGATGGCGGCAGGAAAACGATGGGCGCGGAAAGCGTTCACCGCGACGACCTGGTCGGCGCGATCCGACTGGTGCTGCACCTGGCCCGCGCCGACCGAAGGCGGTGGAAAGAGTGGGAACGCGCGACCGGCAAGCGGCTGGCAAAATTGACGCGACAGGCCGAAAGGGAGTTCGCGGCGCATCCGCTGGCGCTCGACTCGTAGCGCCCGGCTGCCAGCGAACGCGCGACCGCGTTCGGTCCGCAGTTGAATGGCACGCCGTTTCCGTTTATGCCTGTGCGTTGGCAGGGGGTTTTCCAGGCCCGGGGACGAGGATGCGCACATGCTGGACACCAAGTTCATTCTCCAGAACGTCGAGCTGATCCGGAAGGCCGTGACCGACAAACATGCGGAAAACGAGCACATCGATCTGGACCGCTTCGTCAAACTGGACGAGGAGCGACGCAAGGCGCAGACGGAGTGCGACAAGCTGGCCGCCGAGAAGAACCAGGTTTCCAAGCAGATCGGCCCGTTGATGGGCCAGCTCAAACGCGCCACCGACACGGACCGTGCCAGGATCGAAACGCAGATTGCGGAGCTGCAGAAACAATCCCGCGGGTTGGCCGATCGCATCCAGGCGTTGAGCCTGGCGCAGGAGAAGGCCGAGAAGGAGCAGGATCTCATCCGCAGTTGGATTCCAAACGTTCCCGACGAGAGCGTCCCGGAAGGCGCCGACAGCAGCGCCAACAAGACCATCCACGAATGGGGCCCCAAGCCGACCTTCAACTTCACGCCCAAGCCGCATTACGAACTGGGGGCCCGGTTGGGCATCCTGGACTGCGAGCGCGGCGCCAAGGTTTCGGGATCGGGCTGGTATTTCCTTAAAGGCGATGGCGCGCGGTTGGAGCGCGCGCTGATCGCCTGGTTCCTCGACATGCACCGCATCCGCGGCTACCTGGAACTCTTCCCGCCCTTCTGCGTCACCGAAAAGACGCTGTTCGGTTCGGGCCAGTTGCCGAAATTCATCGAACAGATGTATGCGATCCCGCAGGATTACCTCTTTGCCATCCCCACCGCCGAGGTGCCCGTAACGGCCTACCACCGCGACGAGATCCTGGAGGAGAAGGATCTGCCGAAGTGGTACGCGGCCTATTCGGCCTGTTTCCGCCGCGAGGCCGGTGCGGCCGGCGCCGATACGCGCGGCATTCTGCGCGTGCACCAGTTCAACAAGGTCGAACTGCTGAAGCTCACCACGCCGGAAAGCAGCTACGACGAACTCGAGCAGCTCACGCGCGACGCGGAATGCCTGCTCGAAGAACTCGGCCTCCGCTATCGGCGCGTCGTGCTCTGTCGCGGCGACCTCGGCTTCAGTTCCGCCAAGACCTACGATCTGGAAATCTGGGCGCCGGCCGACAAGCGCTGGCTGGAAGTTTCGAGCTGCTCGAACTTCACCGATTACCAGGCGCGTCGCAGCAACATCCGCTATCGCCCGGCGGATGGCGGCAAGCCGCGCTTCGTCCACACCCTGAACGGATCGGGACTCGCCTTGCCGCGTCTGCAGGTCGCGTTGTGGGAGACGTATCAGCAGGCGGACGGCTCGATCATGATCCCGCCGGTCCTCCGGAAGTACCTGGACGGTCAGATCAAGATCGAACCGCGTTGAGTCGAGTTCGATCGCGACGGGGTGCCCTGCACAGCGCGCAGCCTCGAGTCGCAGGCTCGCAACCCAGGGTGCGTGGTCCGTGCATTCAGCGGCAGGCATCCCCGCACGCGCCATTTCCGCAACTCCTTGACCCGAAAGGCATTAACGCGCACCCTCGGATGCAAAACAGGTTCATTCCAAGCGACACATATCCGCTCCAAGAGGCACTTCAAAAAGAATATTTTTTCATAGGGGAAACACAGACTTTTGGACCTTTTCCAACCGATAATTTTCTTTTTTTCCATAGAGAAAACCTGTGGCGATAGCTGTGAAATTGCCGATAATAAAAATCGGTCACCGGCATAGTGCCGAGCCACGTGGGGGGAAGGGCCTGGCCATGCCAGGCACGCGAAATGCGAGGAGGAGCCGAAGATGGCCAAGCGTCAGCCGAATGCGAAGTTCATGAAGCCGCTCACCCCGAGCGCCGAACTGGCCGCGATCGTGGGGGACAAGCCGCTGCCCCGGACCGAGGTCACCAAGAAGTTGTGGGCGTACATCAAGAAGAACAAGCTGCAGGACCAGAAGAACAAGCGGAACATCAACGCGGACGACGCCCTGAAGACCGTGTTCGGCGGCAAAAAACAGGTCTCGATGTTCGAGATGACCAAGCTGGTCGCCAAGCACCTCAAGTAATCCGCTTCCCGCATCGAAGCCGCGAAGCCCGGGCCTCAGCCCGGGCTTCGCCGTTTTCGGACCTCATCCCCCTGCACGCCTTGCCGCAGCCAGCAGCGCTTCGCCCACGATGCGCCAATCGCCCACGATTCCGTAGTCGGCCCACTGCATGATGGGCGCATGAGGATCGCTGTTCACGGCGATGACGCAACGGCTGTTTCGCATTCCCGCCCGATGCTGCAGCGAACCCGAAACGCCAAGCGCGACGTACAGGCGCGGATGGACGGCCTTCCCGCTCTGCCCGATCTGCAACCCCGGCGGCGCATAGCCCGCGTCCACAGCCGCGCGGCTGGCCGCTGGCGCTCCACCCAACGCATCCGCCAGATCGCACACCAGGCGGAATCCATCCGCGCCGCCGATGCCCCGGCCTCCGCAAACCACCACCTCCGCTTGCGCCAAGTCCCGCCCTTCGGCCGCTTCCGACGTCATCACCCGCACGCGCAGGTCGAATGGGTCTTCCGCCAACCCGAGCGCTCGGATCTCCCCGCCCGCCGCGGCCGGCTCGACCGGTAACGCCGCCCCCGTGCCGCCCCACGTCAACACCAGCGGACACGATCCGGAAAGTTCCAGTTCCTCGACGAACCGTCCGCCGAACAACGGTCGCGCCAGGAGAACTTGTTCGCCCTTCGAACGGACGTCCTGCACGTTCGACAGGAAGGCGGCCCCCAGCCGTGCCGCCAGACGCGGCGCCAGATCGCGCCCCAGGTCGGTATCGGAAAACAAAACGACGCCGGCTCCGACTTCGCGGGCCACGGCGGTCATCGCCCTCAACCGGCGCAACGGCAGGCTGATGGTCCCCGCTTCCTCCAGCCACCATACCTGCCGCGCACCCGCGGCGGTCGCTTCCCGGGCCGCACGTTCGGCGCCGCGGCCCATCGTCACCGCCGCCACATCGATGCCGCATCGCAAGGGCCACTGCACGGCCCGCGCGAACAACTCGTGCGCCGAACGCATCAACGCGCCGTCCCGCTGCTCCGCAAAAACCAGGATTCGAACGGGGTTCGAGGTCATCGGCCAAGGCCCTCGACATCCCGCAGTTCCGCCAGAAACTCGTCGGCCGTCCATCCCGGACCGGCCGTCAAGATCCTCTTCGGCTTGCGTTCGGGCGGCTCAAGCAGCCGACGTGACCGGAAGGCTGGCACGCCCCCCGGCATCTCGGGCCGCAGGACCGTCAACGGCCGCTTCTTGGACTCCAGGCGCGCCTTGAGCAGCGGAGTGCGCAGCTCGTGCGCCATGCGATCGCAAGCGATCACCGCCGGCACATCGACCTCGACCCGCTGCTCGCCCCCTCCCATGCGTCGCCGGCAGATCGCGTGCCGCCCGTCCGCGTTCAGCTCGACCGCGCAAACCCCTGCGATATGCGCAAGACCCAGGGCTTCGGCCAAGGCCGCGGGGAAGAAACCCAGGCCGTCATCGACCGCCCGGTTTCCGCAAAAGACCAGATCCGGAGCGAAATCCCGCAAGGCGGCCGCCGCCAGCACGGACGCCTGGCCGCAATCGACGCCGGGCGCCTCCACCAGACACGCCTCATCCGCGCCCACCGCCATCGCCGCCCGCAGCATCGTCTCGTGCTCGCGCGCTCCCACGCTGAGGGCCAGCAGGCGCGAGGAGGCCCTTTGCGCTCGCAAGCGCAGCGCCGCTTCGAGCGCATGCTCGTCCGGAGGATTGGTGACCTGCTCGACCAAGGCGAGATCGAAGGCGCATCCGTCCGTCGACAGGCGGATGTTCCCGTCCGGAGCGGGGATGCGCTTAAGGCAGACGGCGAACTTCATGTTCGGCGGATGCGATCGGGCGGGGCTCGGCCGAGGGCTCGAACTCCGCGGCCCGGACAGGCGACACCGGAACGTCCGACAGGCGGTTGGCCACCCAATGGGGCGCCAGCCCCAGCACGAAGACGGCTATGACCGCACCGCAGGTCAGCAGCGAGACGGTCCATCCGGGCCGGCAGGGTGCCGCGGCCACCGCGGCATCGGGCTCCGGCGCCAGGTACATCGCCTGGATCACGCGCAGATAGTAACCCAGCGAGGCCACGCTGGTCAGAATGCCGACGACCGCCGGCAGCACGAAACCCTGCTCGATGGCGCCTCGGAAAACGAGGAATTTGCCCACGAATCCGCCCAGCGGAGGCAGACCGGCCAGGGAAAGAAGGAAGATCGCCATACAGATGGCCAGTCCGGGATGGGCGCGCGCGAAACCGCGGAAATCGTCCAGCTTCTCCATCCGCTTGCCGTCCTCGCGCGCCAGCGCGACGATGGCGAACGCCCCGGCCGTCGAGAAAGCATACGCCAGCAGGTAGAACGCGGCCGAACGGAGATGCTCGCCCCACACCTGCACACCGCTCGCGCCCGGCTGCAGCAGAAAAGCCAGGAGCAGGTACCCGGTATGCGCGATCGACGAATACGCCAGCATCCGTTTCACGCTCTCCTGCTGCAGCGCGATCAGATTGCCCAGCAGCATCGTCAGGATGGCCACGGAAGCCAGCAGGGGGAAGATGCGCGTCACGAACTCGCTTCCCCCGAACATCTCAAAAATCACCCGCCCCACCACCGCGAACGCCGCCGCCTTGACCCCCGTCGCCATCAGCGAGGTCACCGGCGTCGGTGCGCCTTCGTACACGTCCGGAACCCAGAAGTGGAACGGCACCGCGCCCACCTTGAAGAGCACCCCCGCCAGCAACAGGCCAAAGCCGGCCAGCGCCAGGTGGATCCGGGCGTCGCCGGCCACGAACGCGACGGCGCTCAACTGCATCCGCCCCGTCGCGCCGTACAGGAACGCCATCCCCAACAGGAGGAAGGCGGTACTGAAAGCGCCCAGCACCAGGTACTTCAGCGCCGCCTCGCCACCCCGCGCCGAACCGCGCCGCGAACCGGTCAGGAGGTAGGTCGAAACCGACATGATCTCCAGGCCGATCAGCAGCGTCGCGAAGTCGTGCGCCACACCCAGCAACATCATGCCCGCCACGGCCAACAGCAGCAGTCCGTGGTACTCGCCCGCCGTCAGCGGCGAATCCTCGCGCTCCTGCCAGCCGCTCAACGCCGCAAACGCGCCGGCCACCAAGGCCACCACAAAGACGCTCAACGCCAGGCCGTCCACCGCCACCGCACCGCCCAAGATCGCCGTCTCGGGCTTGGCCAGCCAACCCAAGGCGGGACGGGCGCCCATGCCGAACCAAGTCGGCACCAGGGTCACCAGGCTCAACACGCACCCGCCCACACTGATCCAGCTCACCAGGTAACGGTCCTTGCGTTCCACGACCAGTCCCGCAAAAACCGCCGCCCCGGCGGCCAACAGGACCACCATCACCGGATACAGCAGCTCGATCTGGTTCGGCAACCCGCTCATTCGCCGGCCCTCCCCGTATCGGCCAGCTCCTTGACCTGCGGACGCGTCGCCGCGTAGCGCAGGAACTCCTTCACTGCCGGCTCGGTCCGCTGAAAGAAAGGACCCGGCAGGATGCCCATGACGAAAATGGCCGCGATCAACGGGAGCAACACCGCCCGTTCGCGCCGCGAAAGATCGCTCAGTTCGTTCAGCGCAGGGCGCTTGACCGCACCGAAGCACACGCGCCTCACGGCCGACAGCATGTAAACCGCCCCCAGGATCACCCCCAGACCGCCCACCGCACCCCACCACGCATTGCGCTGGAACGCCCCCATCAGCGAAGCGAACTCGCCCACGAAACCGTTCGTCAACGGCAACCCGATGGACGACAACGTGACGACCACGAAACACGTCGTGTACGCCGGCATCGCCTTGGCCAGCCCGCCGAAGCATTCGATGGAACGCGTGTGCGTCCGCTCGTACAGCATGCCAGCCAGCAGGAAGAGCCCGCCGCTCGAAATCCCGTGGTTCAACATCTGGTACACCCCGCCCTGCACGCCGATGACCTGGAACGAAAATACGCCCAAGAGACAGGTCCCCATGTGCGCCACCGAACTGTACGCGATCAGCTTCTTCAGGTCCGTCTGCGCATACGCCATCAGGCTTCCATAGACAATGCCGACCAGGCAGACGACGGCCAGCAGGGGCGCATAGAAGGAAGCCGCCACCGGGAAGAACGGCACCGCCAGCCGCAGGAACCCGTAGCCGCCCATCTTCAGCAGCACCGCGGCCAGGATCACCGAACCGGGCGTCGGCGCCTCCACGTGCGCGTCCGGCAGCCAGGTGTGCAGCGGGAAGAGCGGCACCTTGATCGCAAAGGCCAGCGCGAACGCCCAGAAACACCAGTACTCCTCGCTCCTCTGGAAAACGCCCTTCGCGCGCGCCAGGTTCAGCCGGTCGGTCAGTTCGACGATCGAAAAACTCGCACCGCCCGTCTTGTAGTACACGAACAGGATCGCCACGAACATCAGCAGGCTGCCGAAGGCCGTGTAGATCACGAACTTGGTCGTCGCGTAGACCCGCTGCGAACCGCCCCAGATGCCGATGATGAAATACATCGGAATCAGACTCGCCTCGAAGAAGACATAGAAGAGGAAGAGGTCCGTCGCCGCGAAGACGCCCAGCATGGCCGTCTCCAGCACCAGCATCGCGATGTAAAACTCCTTCTGCCGCTCCTTGATGTACGTCCACGAACCGAGGATCGCGATGGGCGAGACGAAGGCCGTCAACAGCATCAGCAGCGCCGAAATGCCGTCCACGCCCATGGCATAATCGATCTTCAGCGTGCCGAGACGAATCCACGGTTCGCTGAACGCGAACTGATACAGCGCTCCCTGCGGTTCGAAGAGGACCCACAGCGGCACGGCAGCCAGCAGCGTCATCAGCGAAACCAGGAAGGCCCAGACCTTCAACTCGCGAGCCTCCCGGTCGCGCGCCAACAACAGCGGCAACGCACCGGCCAACGGCAGAAAGACGAGCAGCGTCAGGTACATCTCACCCTCGCAGCAACCAGTACAACACCACGATCGCCCCGCCCAGGATGCCCAGGGCATAGGCATTCATCAGGCCGGCCTGAAGCCCCCGCAGGAAACGCCCGCCCAGCTTGGCCATCCCCCCGATCCCGTGCACCAACAGCGTGTCGATCAACAGGACGTCCACCAGCAGGTACAACACCTCCGAACCGACCGCGAACAGACCGCCGACGAAACGGGTGTAGATCGCATCGTCGATGTAGAACTTGTTCCAAGACCACTTGATCAACGGACACCGGCTCGCTTCCGGATCCGGCACGACCTTGCGCTGCAGGTAGGTCCTCCAGGCCCAGGCGATGCCCGCCGCCGCCGCCACGAACGTCAAGCCCAGATTGACATAATGCAACGCCCCGGCATGCCCTTCCGCATGCCCGCCCTGCAGGAAATCGGAAACCGGCATCCACCAGCCCCAGACGACGCCGCCCATGGCCGCCAGAACCGCCAGGACCACCAGCGGAATCGTCATCGTCAGCGGCGATTCGCGGACGTGCGCCTTCGCCTCGTCGGTCATCCGCTCCTCGCCGAAGAAGGCCAGGAAGATCAGGCGGAAGGTGTAGAACGCCGTGCAGAAGGCCGCAATCACGGCCAGCGCGTAAAGCGCATACCACGCGTAGGGATAGCGGCTGGCCGCATGGGCGCGCTCCAATACCGCGCCCAGCACCGCATCCTTGCTGAACCATCCCGACGTGCCCGGAACGCCCGAAAGCGCCAGCGCGCCGATCAGCATGGTGACGTACGTGATCGGAAGCCGCTTGCGCAGACCGCCCATCTTGCGCAGATCCTGCTCGCCCGAAAGCGCGTGAATGACCGAACCCGCTCCCAGAAAGAGCAGCGCCTTGAAGAACGCGTGCGTCACGACGTGGAACATGCCCAGCGACCAGGCCCCCGCCCCGACGCCCAGGAACATGTAACCGAGCTGCGAGACCGTCGAATAGGCCAGCACCTTCTTGATGTCCGTCTGAGTCAAGGCGATCAGGGCCGCAAAAATCGCCGTCACCGCCCCGACCAGCGCCACCGCACCCTTGGCTTCCTCGCTCAGGAAGAACAGCGGAAAGAGCCGCGAGACCATGTAGACGCCGGCCGTCACCATCGTCGCGGCGTGGATCAGCGCGCTCACCGGCGTGGGACCGGCCATCGCGTCGGGCAACCAGGCGTACAGCGGGATCTGCGCCGACTTGCCGCAGGCGCCCAGGAAAAGCATCAGGCAGGCAAAGGCGATGACCATCTGCAGCGACCAGCCTTCGAAGACCTCGCCGGCCAGCGTGCCGCGCAGATCCACCGTCAACTGCTCGTTGGCCAGCTTCGTCCCCGCCGGCTGCCCCAACCGGTCCCGCAGGCCGCCCAGCCCCTCGGCATAGTCCAGCAACCCCGGCCTCTCGATCGACACCTCGTCCGTCCGTTCGGTCTTGTGGTAACGGATCCTCGGCGAACCGGACGCCTCGATGTCCAATGCCGTGTAGCTCACAGTGCCGAAAACCGCCACCAGCGTGAAAATGCCCAGCAGAAAGCCCAGGTCGCCGATGCGGTTGAAGACGAACGCCTTCATCCCCGCCGCCGCCTTGGCGGGATCTTCGTACCAGAACCCGATCAGCAGATACGAACAGAGACCCACGCCCTCCCAACCGACGAACATCAGCACCAGGTTGTCGCCCAGCACCAGGACCAGCATGGAGAAAAGAAAGAGATTGAGGTAGGCGAAGTACCGCGAGTAGCCAGGGTCATGGGACATGTACCCGATACTGTAGACGTGGATCAGCGTGCCCACGCCGGTAATGAAAAGCGTCATGGTGGCCGACAGGCGATCGAACATCAGACCGAACGAGCAGGAAAAACCGGCCGCGCCGAACCATTCGCCATAGGTCTGTCGAAGCAGATCCTCGTTGCTGCCCTGCAACGCCACGAAGGTCAGCAGCGCCCAGAGGAAGGCCAGCGCCGAAGCCGCGCATGCAACCAGCCCCGAAACGTCCCGCCCAATCGTCTTTCGCCAGAGACCGTTGATCGCAAAACCGACGAGCGGGAAGAGCGGGATCAGGCAGAGCGTCTGCTGCCAGGTCCCCACGTGTTCCCACGGTTTCTCCAGCCAACCGGTATCGAAGCCCAACATCGGATGCATGCTCAACCCTTGGCAACCCGCTGTCCAACCCCTCCCCGCCCTCTCCCACAGAGGGCGAAGGGCACATCACCGTCCCCATTTCGACAAGCCGTCGACGGCGCGCGCCGCGTTTCCCCGCGGTCAGCCCTTCAAGTTGCGCATGTCCCGCGAATCCACCGTCTCGCGCGTACGGAAAAAGGCGATCACGATCGCCAGTCCCACCGCCGCCTCGGCAGCCGCCACGGCAATGATGAACAATCCGAAAATCTGGCCGTCCTCCCCCACCCCACGCAGGCCGTTGGTCACTGCCATGCCGGCATGCGCCCGAGCGAAGGCCATGAAGGCCAGCATCACCGCGTTCAGCATCACTTCGATCGAGATCAGCATGATCAGGATGTTGCGCCGCGCCAGCACCCCCCACGCCCCGATGGCAAACAGCGCCGTCGCCAGGGCCAGACAGGAAACGAGCCGGAAGCCCGCCAAGTCGGCCAGCCGCTCGGGCAACGTACTCTGCGCCAACACGAACCAGTCCACGCTGCTTCGCTCTCCCTCAGTACCGCGCTGCGAAAGTCCCAGACCCATGGCTTGCGTCTGCGGGCCCGGCCCTTCGTCGCTCGCTCGTCACCGATCTCCTCCGGATAGGCTCCTCGCTCGCGCCTCGATCCGGACCCGCATCCGCGGCGCACGGGGCCAGAAACCTCCGCGGCGCGGCACTCAGATGCGCTTGCGACCCAACAACACCACCCCCAGCAAGGCCACCACGATCAGCACCGAAACCAGCTCGAACGGCACCAGGAAACGCTCGAAAAGCGGCTGGCTCAGACTCTCGATCGACCCGAACTGCACGCCGGCCGGACCGCGGGCAAAACCGGCCTCCAGCGCCGAATCCCGCGGAATGCCCGCCAACGCGAAACTCAACACCATCGCCCCCAACAGTCCCGCCAACACGGCCGGAAAAAGGTAACCGCCCGGCGTGAAGTCCACCTTCATCTCCTCGGGTTGCAGATCGATCAGCATGATCACGAACAGAAAGACCACCAGGATCGCACCGCCATACACCATCACCAGCATCGCCGCCATGAACGGCGCCGAGAGCATCACGAAGATCGTCGCCAGGCCCAGGAACAAGGGCAGCATGAAAAGCACCGCATAGACGGGGTTCCGCCGCGAAACCATCGCGCACGCGGAGAAGAAACTCACCGCCGCCGCCAGGATGAAAACCAGATGCTCCATGACCGCTCCGCTGTCATCAACCGTCATCGACCGGATTGCAGGCACCAGTCTCCCGCATTGCCCCAGGGCGCGCAAGTCGTCGGACCACGCCGATCATACATCCCGCCGAACCGGAAGTCCTCCAGCGCCCGTCCTACTGGTGGTCCTTCCGCTCCGGCACCGCCCCCGGAACGCCGTCCGGCCGGTAGCGATGCCTGCTCTGGCTCAAACCCAGCTCCTCGCCACGCTTCAGCAGCAGCTCCAGGTCGTACACCTTCTTCACGCGCTCGTCGCTCACCTGATTGAAAATGGGCGAAAGCGCGATCGCGTCCACCGGGCAGGCCTCCTCGCACATCCCGCAGTAGATGCAGCGCAGCATGTCGATCTCGAAGCGCGCGGGCAGCCGCTCGCGGTCCTTCATCTCCGGCGGCGCCGGCCGCGCCTCGATGTGAATGCACTCCGCCGGACAGGCCGCCGCGCACATGAAACAGGCCACGCACTTCACATGGCCCGCCTCGTCCTTCTTCAGATAGTGCTCGCCACGATAGCCGGGACGCGGCGTGTGCGCCTTCTTCGGGTTGTCCTTTTCCGTGCCGTCGTAGTCGATCGTGAACTTGGGCTTGATCAAATGCTTGAACGTGTTGAGCAAGCCGTGCGCGATCGCCGAAAGGTACAGCTTCTCGCCGGCACCCAGTTCGTGACGGCCGGGCGCAAGGATCACGCCGGGCGGGAGCTTGGGCGCCTGACCTCCAGGTCCTTCAGCGTGGGCACTCATGCCGTTCGCCTTTCGCTCGGAGCCTTCATGCCAACACCATCGCCACCGTGACGACCACGTTGAGCAACGCCAGCGGAACGATGCCCTTCCAGCCGATGCTCATCAACTGGTCGTAACGGAACCGCGGCAAGGTCCAACGCACCCAGATCTGGAAAAGCACGAACCCGACCGTCTTCACCCCGAACGCCGCCAGCGAAAGCAGCGTGACGCCGAGATTCGCCCAGAACGCGTCGCCGGCCGCAGCCCGCAACGCTTCGTAACCCGGATAGTGCCAGCCGCCCAGGAAGAGCGTCGCGATCAACGCGCCCATGGCCAGCATCGCGATGTACTCGCCCTGGAAAAACATCCCGAACTTGAGGCTGTTGTATTCGGTATGGAAACCTCCCACCAGCTCGGCCTCGCACTCCGGCAAATCGAACGGCAACCGGTTGTTCTCCGCAAACGCGCAGACGACAAAGATCGCGAACGCCAGCGGTTGACTGAACACCCCCCACTGCAACACTCCGTGCGACTGCTGTCCGACCATCTCCCGCAGCGAGAGACTCTGGTAATGCATCGCCATGCAAACGACGATCAGCCCCATGCCGATCTCGTACGAAATCATCTGCGCCGTGGCGCGCACGCCGCCCAGCAGGGAAAACTTGTTGTTGGAAGCCCACCCGCCCAGCGCCAGGCCGTACGCCGACAGGCTGGCCACGCTCAACACCCACAGGATCCCGATGTTCAGGTCGGCCACCTGCAGCGGCAACCACACCGGATGCCCCGATTCGTCAATAGGCCCCAGATTCAGGTCCGCGCCCACCGGAACGACCACGAACGACAGGAGCGGCGGAAGCAGGGCCATCATCGGCGCCAGCGTAAAGAGCACCTTGTCCGCCTTCGCCGGCACGAAATCCTCCTTGCCGATCAGCTTGATCACGTCCGCCGCCGGCTGAATCAGACCGCCCAGAATCCGCTGCCGCGTCACACGCCAGCCGAAAAGCCCCTCCAGCAATCCGTCCGGCCCCAGCAAACCCACGCGGTTGGGACCCACGCGATCCTGGATGTACCCCGCACCCTTGCGTTCCAGGTACACGTGGATCGGCACGACGGAAAGCACCCCGAGAAAGACCAGGAACACGGGGAGCAGCTTCCAAAGATAGTCCGCCCACTCGAAATCCATGCACGACTCCTCACTCGCCGTCCCGCAAGCCAGCGGCCTGAGCCAACGGCGACACCCCCCTCCGGACTGCGCGGCGCCAACCCAAGGCCTGCGCAACGTCGGTTCAGACCGGCACGCCCAAACGCCCCAGCGCCTGGTGGTCCAACCCCTTCAGCGCCGGAATCTCTTTCTCCAACTCGCGGAAAACCTCGCGCGCCGAACCTGCCGGCACGTCCGCGCCGGCCGCACGCGCCACGCGCTGCAGCACCAGCAGGTCGTCGTACCCCTGCGCCAACGGATCGATCGCCCGTCGGACCGCCTGCGCGCGCCGCTGCACATTCACGAAAACGCCGTCCTTTTCCGCAAAACTCGAACCGGGCAGCACGATCTGCGCCATCTCCGCAAGCGGCCCCGAACGCAGGTCCTGAACCACCCGCAGCGGAACCTTGTGCAGCGCCTCCAGCAGCTCAACCGTCGGCTCGAAATGCGGCATCGACGAGATCGCGTACACGGCCGCCAACTGACCCGCTCGCGCCTTTTCCAGGATCCCCGCCGTCGCCGCCTCGACGCCATCGCCCAGCACCAGCTTCGCGCCGGCCCGATTCGGATTGCGATCGGCCTCGATCCTGAACTTCGGAAATGTCCGTTCCGGCCCGTCCGGTTCGACCAGCAGGCCGATCTGCGTCGTGCCCAGCGCCGCGGCAAGCCGTTTCGCCAGGTACAGCTCTTCCACGGTCAGCCACGCCGAGGCCAGGAGGGCGACGCCCTGCGCATCCTTCTGCGCCGCGGCGCGAAGCCGCTTGCCGGCCTCCTCCGCCGCCTGGATCGCCGGCATCTCCTTCCCGTCCACCCGCGCCTGGCGCAGCCGGCTCTCCGCGTGGATGTAGGCAAAGTCCTTGCGGCCCCGCTCGCACATCCACCAGCCGTTCACCGCACGGTTCTCGCGCGGCACCAGCCTCCGCACGAATTCCTTCTGCGCCTGCACCTGGATGTTGCAGCCCGCGCTGCAGGCCGGGCAGATCGAATCGGTCCGCTGCAGATACCAGGCGCGGTAGGTGTACATCAGATCCTTGTCGATCAGCGCACCGACCGGACAGATGTCCACGATGTTGCCCATCAACGGATTGTCGACCGGATGTCCCGGCGCGATGTCGATCTCGCTGCGGTCGCCGCGCTGGACGACATAGAGTTCGCTCGTGCCGCTCACCTCGTCCAGGAACCGGACGCATCGCGTGCAGACGATGCAACGGTCGGTCCAGAGCCTGATCGTCGGGCCCAGGTCCTTGGGCGGCTTCTCGTTCTTGCGCTCCTCGAAACGGCTGTCGGCCTTGCCATGCCCGAACGAGTGGTCCTGCAACATGCACTCGCCGGCCTTGTCGCAGACAGGGCAGTCGAGCGGGTGGTTGATCAGCAGGAACTCCATCACCCACTTGCGCGCTTCGATGACCGCGGGCGTCTCGGTCTCGACCACCATGCCGCGCGGATTGAGCGGCTCGCGGCAGGAAATCACCGGCTTCGGGTACATCTCGAACGGCTGCCTGCTCAGGTTCGGCGCCATGACCGGCTTGCCGGTCATCACGTCGATCACGTTCACGTAGCACATCCGGCAGTTGCCGTCGGGCTGCAGGCCGGGATGATAGCAGAAGTGCGGGATGTCGTAGCCCAAATCGCGGAGCGCCTCGATCAGCGAGCGGTACTTCTTCGGATCGATGAAGTGGTCCTTGCCGTTGACGCGAAGCGTCATCTGCCCATCCGGCGCCTGGGGCAACTGGATGGCCGGCTGGGGAGGCGTCGGAAACGCCGCCGGTGCTGGAGTTGACTGCCTGACCGTCTCGCTCATCGAACTCGGTTCCCGTCTTTTCTTGCCAACCGCCCCATCAGGGGCAGGGGCCGTCAGGCTGGAAGCCTGACGGCCGCGGTCATCCGCGCTTCGGGTCGGGCCGAAAACCCGACCTACAACGGTATCGCGTCCTTCACCATGCTCTTGCCGTGTTCGCAGTAGTACTGGAACTCGTCCTTGAACTTGACCAGGAACGAGCCGACCGGCATGGCGCACGAATCGGCCAGCAGGCAGATCGTCGTGCCGGACATCTGCCCGACCACGCTCATCAGCGTCTCGTAATCCGCCGGCTTGCCCTTGCCGCGGACGATGCGCGCCAGAAGCTTCTCCACCCAGCCCGAACCTTCGCGGCACGGCGTGCACTGACCGCAGGACTCGTGGTGGTAGAAACGCACCAGGTTGTACAGCGCGTTCACCATGCAGGTCCGCTCGTGCATCACGATCAACGAAGCCGACCCCAGCATCGAGCCGGCGGCACGCAGCGTCTCGAAATCCATCGTCATGTCCAGGTCGTCGGTGCGCTCGATGCCGTCCGAGCCGACGTAGGCGCCGTCGTACTTCATCACCGGCATCGACGAACCGCCCGGAATCACGGCCTTGAGCCTGAGACCGTCCAGTACCCCGCCGCCCAGCTCGTAGACCAGCTCGCGCATCGTCACGGTCATGGGCAGCTCGTACAGGCCCGGTTTGTTCACATGGCCAGAAAGGCAGTAGATCATCGGTCCGGGACTCTTGGCCGGACCGATCTTCGACCACGCCTCGGCCCCCATCCGCAGGATGCTGGGCAGCAACGCAAGCGTCTGGACGTTGTTCACCACCGTCGGACAGCGCCATGCGCCTTCGACGGCCGGGAACGGCGGCTTGACCTTGGGATAGCCGCGGTCGCCTTCCAGCGCGCTCAACAGCCCCGTCTCCTCGCCGCAGATGTACGCGCCCGCGCCGCGGTGCGGCGTGACGTGAATCGTGTGGCCGCTACCCATCGCGTCCCGGCCGAAGAGCCCGGCCTTGTACGCCTCGGCGCAGGCCTCCACGAGCCGCTCGAACTCGATCACGTACTCACCGCGAATGAAGATGTACGCGTTCTCGATGCCGCATGCGTGGCAGGCGATCAGGATGCCTTCCAGCAGCAGGTGCGGGTTGTACGTGACCACGACGCGGTCCTTGCAGGTGCCCGGCTCGGACTCGTCGCAGTTGACGGCCAGATAGCGCGGTTTCTTCGCCTTGTAGTCGACAAAGGACCACTTCATGCCGGCGGGAAAGCCCGCGCCGCCGCGGCCGCGCAGACCGCTCTTCTTGACTTCGTCGATCAACGCGGGGACGGAGTTCGTCGCCGGGTCGCGCGGCATGGCCAGCGCCTTCTTCGCGGCCTCGTAGCCGCCCTGCCTGCGGTACTGTTCCAGCGCCCAGTTGCCCGCCCGGTAGGCGCCGTCGAGGAGCAGCGGCTTGAAGTCCCTTGCGATCATCGCGCGCCGCTCCCTTCCGGGCAGGCCTCGACCAGCGGTTTGAAGCACCGGCATCCGCCGTTCGGCGTCGGGCCGTTCGAAAGATGCGGCGGCGTCATGCCGTTCTTGAGCGCCAGCACGATGTCGCGGACCTTCTCCGGCGTCAGGTTCTCGAAGTAATCGTCATCGATCTGCGCCACAGGCGCGGTCGAGCACGAACCCAGACATTCCACTTTCCGCAGCGAAAAGAGCCCGTCGGAACTGGTCTGACCGCACCGGATCCCGATGTGCTCTTCGAAGGCCGCCAGGATCGCGCCGGCGCCGCGCAGCGCGCACGGCAGCGTCATGCAGACCATCACAACGTGCTTGCCGTCGCCGGGACGGCGATAGTGCGAATAGAAGGTGAACACGCCGTGAACGAAGGCGGGGGCCAGATCCAGACGTCCCGCGACGTACTTCTTGGCCGCATCGTCAATGAAGCCCTGCTGCGCCTCGACCAGCCGCAACGCCGGCAGCAGGCAGGCCTGCTTGGTCGGGTAGCGCGTCAGCAGCCACCGGAACTGACGCTCGTATTCGTCGATGAACTGGAATGCCATTCTCGTTCCGCCTGCCCTTCCCGGGACATCCGCGCAACTCCGCCGCGAAGTCCTACCGGTCCAATTCGCCCGCAATCACATTCAGACTCGCCAGCGCCGACACCGCGTCCGAAATCAGCCGGCCCGTCACCTGCAACGGGAACGTCTGATGATTGTAGAAGCTCGGCGGCCGGATCCGCACACGGTACGGCACGCCGGTGCCGTCCGAGACCAGGTAGAAGCCCAACTCGCCATTGGGCGCTTCCGTGCACGAATACACCTCGCCCACCGGCGGCGCAATCCCATGGCCCGGCATCACGATCTTGAAATGATGGATCAGGCTCTCCATGTCGCGGTAGACCCGCTCCTTGCTCGGCAGCGTGACCTTGCGGTCGTCCGCATTCACCGGACCGGACGGCAGCTTCTCGAGCGCCTCGCGGACGATCCGTACCGACTGGCGCATCTCCTCCATCCGCACCAGATACCGCGCATAAACGTCGCCTTCGAAACGGATCGGGATGTCGAACGCCAAGTCCGGGTAGCAGAGGTAGGGCCGCGCGCGCCGCACGTCGTAGGGCACGCCGCAGGCGCGCAGCAACGGACCGGTCAGCCCGTACGCGACCGCCTGTTCGGCCGTCATCGTGCCGACGCCCACCGTGCGGTCCTTGAAGATGCGGTTCGACGAGAGCATCAGCTCGATCTCGTCGATGATCCTGGGGAATTTGTCCAGGAACGCGCGGACCATCTCGGGGAAGTCCTCGGGCACATCGCGGAAAACGCCGCCCACCCGCGTCCAACTGGTCGTCAACCGCGCCCCCGTGACGGCCTCGAAGATGTCGTAGAGCTTCTCGCGCTCGACGAAGGTCCAGAGCATCGCCGAGAAGGCGCCCAGATCCATGCCCTGCAAACCGACCGAAATCACGTGGTCCGACAACCGGGACAGCTCCGCCATGATCACGCGCAGATACTGCCCCCGCGGCGGCACCTGGACCCCGAAAAGTTCCTCGCAGGCGATCGCATAACCGATGTTGTTGTTCAGCGGCGAAAGGTAGTTCATCCGGTCCGTCACGACGACGAACTGGTTGTAGGAACGGTATTCCCCGAGCTTCTCGAAACCCGTGTGCAGAAACCCGATCTCCGGATCGCACTTCACGATCTGCTCGCCGTTCACCTCGACCTTGAACCGCAGCGTGCCGTGACAGGCCGGATGCGAAGGCCCCAGGTTCATGGCCATGCTCTGCGAGACGGCCTGGGACGCCTTGGGGGCCATCCGCCGGATTTCGGGAGTCGGGACCGCGTTCATGCCTTGCGCCCTCCCCGCACGCCCTCCTCGGGAATCTCGGTGTACTTCGGGAAACGGTCCCGTTCGCCCCGCCCCTTCAGCGGATAGTCCTTGCGCAACGGGTGCCCCTCGTAGTGGTCCGGCGTCAGGATACGCCGCAGATCGGGATGACCGGCGAACCGGATGCCGTACATGTCGAAGACCTCGCGCTCGCCCCAGTTCGCCGCCGGCCAGACCTCGACGGCCGTGGCGATCTCGCAGGACTCCTCGGACACGTAGGCCTTGACCCGAAGACGCTCGTTATGCTCCAGCGAGAGCAACTGGTAGACGACCGCAAAACGGCCGGGCCAGCGGCCGGCTTCCGGGTGCTTGAGCAGGTCGAGCGCGGTCACGTCGGAAAGCATGGCGAAGCGCGCGAATGGTTCGTCGCGCAAAAACCGCAGGATCTCCACGATCCGCTCGCGCCGCACATGCAGACACGCCTGCCCCCGGAACTCGGTCCAGTCCAGGACCTGGTCCGCGAAGCGCTCGCGCACAATTTTCTGCAGCGCCGCCCAATCGACAGCCATCGTCCACCCTCTGTCCAACCGCGGATGGCCCCAGCGCCCAATCCGCAATCCCCGATCCGCTCCGCCCTCTACCCCGGCGACCGCTCCGCCTGCATCTTCACGTCCTTTTCCGGCAGGCTGTGCCGCGAACCGGTCAGCACCGGCGGGGCCTGTACCGCTCCCGAAACCAGCGCCACCGGCTGGAAGTCCAGCGGGTGCGTCGTCCGGTCGTAGACCTTCGTCTGTTTCTCGCCGCGCTTGATCCGCTCCTGAATCATCATCACCGCATCGACCAGGCTCTCGGGGCGCGGCGGACAGCCCGGGATGTAGACATCGACCGGGATGAACTGGTCCACGCCCTGGACCAGCGTGTACGTGTCGAAGACGCCGCCCGACGAGGCGCAGGCGCCCATCGAGATGCACCACTTGGGCTCGGGCATCTGGTTGTAGATCTCGATCAGCACCGGCATCATCTTGATCGAGATGCGCCCGCTGACGATCATCAGGTCGCTCTGGCGCGGGGAAAAGCGGATCACTTCGGAACCGAAACGCGAAAGGTCGTACCGGCTGCAGAGCGTCGCCATCATCTCGATGGCGCAGCAGGCCGTGCCGAACGGCATCGGCCAGAGGCTGTTGCGGCGGCCCCAGTCCAGCAATGCATCCACGCGGGTGGTAATCCACCCCGCCCCGCCATGCTTGAAACCCGGCCCCGCGCCTTCCGGCGCTTTGTTCTCCATCTGGTCCATGACGTCACCCAGGGTCGCTCGAACGACCGCCGCAGCTCATTCCCACTCCAAGGCCCCTCGGCGGTACAGGTAAAGCAATCCCACGCCCAGGATGCCGACAAAGAGCATCACCTGCATGAAACCCGCCCATCCCATGCTCCGACAGGCGATGGCATAGGGCAGCAGGAAAACCGTTTCGATATCGAAGAGCACAAAGAGCAGGGCCACCAGATAAAAGCGCACGCTGAAACGCGACCGCGTCGGCCCCAGTTTCGGCACCCCGCATTCGTAGGACTCGCGCTTGCCCTGCTTGCGCGCAATCGCTCCGCGCTTCCTCAGCCACCACGTCATCGCCGCCACAATGCCCAACATGCCAAGGGCCATGCCGACAGCCAGGAGCATGAAAACCAGGGCGGCAGCTATCTCCGGTGACACCATCTCTCGACGCCCCTTCCACAGGCGCTGCCGAAAACGTGATGTGGACTTTCCGGCACGGCCTTCCGCCAATCGAACGCACCTGACGCCGCAACGGAGCAACGTCGGTCGGAAGCTCCCGCTTCGACGTCAAGGCATCGGGATCCCGACCGTAACCGGCCTCGACCTCAGGCGCAAGGTCCAGAGTGCGATTGGCCGCCCCGATTCGCACAGTGGTACAGTTCTCGCAAAAGACCGGCCGACGATTGGCACCCCGCGTGGTAAAACGATAGGAGTGGGTTCCGGTCGGCGGTGTCCTTGATACCGTGCCGCAGAAGTTCCTGCCCCCGTGCACCGCGGATGCGGGGCCGGATCGAGGCGCGAGCGAGGAACATATCCGGAGGGGATCTGTGACGAGCGAGCAACGAAGAGCCGGGCCCGCGTCCGCGTCGCCTTGGGCCAGATGCTTCTGCGGCGCGGTACTGAGCCTGTTGCCTGGCCTGTCCGCGGCCGCCGCGGACGACGCCGTCCGCTTGGAAGCGATCGATTTCCTGAAGACGAACATCGAGAGCATCCTGACGCGCGGCGAGCGCCTCACGGTCTATGCCGACGCCTTGGGGCAGCGCAAGAACCACCCCGTGGCCGCCGTGGACGATTACGCGCTCACGCTGAAGGTGGACGCCAACCTCTACCCCCTGCGCTGGTCCGACTTGAAGACCGATCGGCTGGTCGACATCGCCCGTTCGGTGGCGGGGGACAGCGGGGAACGGATGGTCGTGGCCTCCGAAATCGCGCTGCTGCTGGGCTTTCCCGAGCGTGCCAGCGAATGGCTGGGGCAGATCCGGGAACCGG
>Ga0101944_10002258_pt1 | contig 32347 bp, 29 predicted proteins | sample DewCreD2012metaG_FD_75245 | JGI IMG/M metagenome (GOLD analysis project Ga0101944, IMG submission 75245) | Hot spring sediment bacterial and archeal communities from British Columbia, Canada, to study Microbial Dark Matter (Phase II) - Dewar... ... | reverse complement strand
TCAAAAGATTCCTGGGCCCTGTCGATGATGACCACATCATGGCCTTCGCTCGACAACAACTTGGCAAGTTCTGATCCTACGCGCCCGCACCCGACGATTATAACGTACATGCCTGACCTCTGGAATGTTACTTCTTTTTGGCAATCGTCAACAACTGTTCAAAGGCCTTGGTATCTTTGACCGCCAGTTCAGCCAATATCTTCCGGTCGAGAGCTACCTTTGCGCGTTTGAGGCCGTGCACAAACTGGCTATAGGTAAGCCCGGACTGGCGGCAGGCAGCGTTCACGCGCGCAACCCAGAGGCTGCGCAAACTGCGCTTTTTTGTGCGCCTGTCCCGGTAGGCATATTTAAGCGCATGCATGAGTGCGCGACGAGCCTGCTGGTACTGTGTCCCCCGGTCCCCCCAAAAGCCCTTGGCTGCCTTCAGGGTTTTGTGTTTTCTCTTTCTGGTCGCAACGCTGTGTTTAACTTTAGACATACTTCCCTCGCATTTTATCCGTACGGAAGCATCCTTTTGAGATACTTAACGCTCTTTTTGTTCTGCACGGTCTTGGCACGCTTGAGTCTGCGCAACCGTGCCTTTTCCTTGCTCGACAAAAGATGGCTTTTGCTGCACGGATCATACTTGATCTTTCTTCTCTTGGTCAGTTTGAACCTTTTTGCAACGCCTTTTTTGGTTTTGAGTTTGCCCATCCGCTTCCCCTCTTGTATGGACGCTTATTTAGGCGAAATAACTAAAGCCATGATCCTGCCTTCCATAAGCGGCTCTCTTTCGACCTGGCCGTCATGCTGGGTATCGACAATAAATTTCTCCAGGATCTTTTTCCCCAGGTCGATATGCTCCATCTGCCTGCCTCTGAAAAACATTGAAACCTTGACTTTGTTTTTATCTTTAAGGAATTCAAGCGCGTGCTTCAGCTTTGTCTGGTAATCATGCTCGTTGATGTTTGGCTTGACGCGGATCTCTTTCAGGTGGACCTGCCGCTGGTGCTTCTTGGCTTCGCGCTCCTTCTTCTCCTGGTCGTATTTGAATTTGCTGAAGTCTATGATCCGGCATACGGGAGGGCTTGCCTGAGGGGCAACCTCGACGAGATCCAGCTCGTGCTGGTTTGCCAGCTCCTGCGCTTTGGAGATTGACATAACTCCCAGTTGATTCCCGTCCGGACCTATAAGACGTACCTCTGGTACGCGTATCCGTTCATTGATGCGTATGAACTTTTTTATCGCAACCACCTCCTTGATTTGCGGCCCTCCAGGAGAGCCTGTTTGTTATCCCGCCTCAAGCGGGGGTAGCTCATTTCTGACCATCCTGATGAATTCGTCTGCCTGAACGCTCCCCAGATCTCCTGTTCCGCGCTTACGCACCGCAACCGTGCCTTCTGTGGCCTCCCTCTCTCCAACCACTGCCACATAAGGGATCTTTTCTATCTCTGCCTGGCGGATTTTTTTGTTCAGCGTTTCGCTGCGTAAATCAATATCGGCGCGTATCGAGGCACGGATGAATTTTTGCATGACGGATTGGGCATACTCATGCACCGTTTCCTTGACCGGTACGACCCTGGCCTGAAGAGGCGCAAGCCACAGGGGGAGATCTCCCTTATAGTGTTCAATAAGCGCACCGATAAAACGCTCGAGGCTGCCCAGAAGTACGCGGTGCAGCATGATCGGCTGTTTCTGGCTACCGTCGGAATCGACGTAGGAGAGTTCAAAACGCTTGGGAAGGGCAAAATCGCACTGGATAGTGGCGCACTGCCAGGAGCGTTTCAAGGCATCCTTCAGTTTTATGTCGATCTTGGGGCCGTAAAACGCACCGTCGCCATCGTTGACCTGATAGGAAAGCCCTTTTTGTCTAAGGGCTAACTCCAGGGCATCGGTTGCGCGCTGCCAATCTTCTTCTGAACCGATGAACTTGGCAGGACGGGTACTGAGTTCGATACCAGGAGCCTCAAAACCGAATGCGCGCAGGGTATCAAAAACAAAATCAATGATTGCGGATATCTCAGCATTGAGCTGTTCGGGAAGACAGAATATGTGCGCGTCATCCTGGGTAAATCCGCGTACGCGCAAAAGACCGTGCAGGACGCCTGCTTTTTCGTGGCGGTAAACCGTTCCCAGCTCAAAAAGCCTCAAAGGAAGATCCCGGTAACTGCGGATCTTAGACTGATAGATCAGGATGTGCCCAGGGCAATTCATGGGTTTGAGCACAAATTCTTTATCTTCAATGCTGAAGGTATACATATTCTCTCTGTAGTAATCGTAATGTCCGGACGTCTTCCAGAGCCCTGCCTGCATGATATGGGGCGTTGTAACAATCTGATAACCGCGCTTCAGATGCTGCGTTTTTTCGTAATCTTCGATAATCTTGCGCAGGAGCGCGCCTTTAGGATGGTAGAATACCAGGCCTGCTCCAGCGCTCTCATGGAAGATATCAAAAAACTCAAGCGCTGGGCCGAGTTTACGGTGGTCGCGCTGCTTGGCCTCTTCGAGATTCTTAAGGTGCTCCCGGAGCTCTGCTTCAGTTGAAAAACAGGTACCGTAAATCCGTTGCAGCATGGGGTTAGTCTCAATCCCGTGCCAATAAGCTCCGGCAACAGAAAGTAATTTGAACGCCTTGATCTCCCCTGTACTGTGCAGGTGAGGACCCCGGCAGAGGTCTACAAAGCTATCCCCTGTTCTATACAGCGACACGCGTTCTTCGGCAATGGCATGAAGGAGCTCGACCTTATAGTCCTCATGCAGGCCCGTAAAAAGCTTCACGGCATCCTCTTTAGATACCTCCTCGCGCACAAAAGGCTCATCCGCAGCGACAATTTGACGCATTTTTTCTTCGATGCGCAGCAGATCCTCTTCGCTAAAGGACTCTTTCCTGTCAAAATCGTAATAAAAGCCGTCTTCTATTGCAGGCCCGATACCCAGTTTGGTGTCCGGCCACAACTGTTTTACCGCCTCTGCCATTATATGGGAACACGAATGTCTTAATGTGTCTAAATCCATATGTTAGAAAACCAACTGCCGGCAGCGAATCCTGCCGCCGACAGCCAGTTTCGATGGTGGGCCCAAGAGGACTTGAACCTCTGACCTTTGCGATGTCAACGCAACGCTCTAACCAACTGAGCTATGAGCCCAGACTCTTTGTTCTTAATGCGCTCCCCCGGGGAAGCGGACTTCAAAACACGCCCCGTTCTTTACCCGACCGAAGTGGGCAAGGAGGGAGTTGAACCCTCACGACCTTACGGCCAACAGATTTTAAGTCTGTCGTGTATGCCATTCCACCACTTGCCCATCAATGTGACATCCTAAAACCTATGACCTTAAAATGTGCGCGCGCTTGCGACTCGGCATTCATGCTCCGACAAACCCGGTGGTATTCCGCTTGCGCAAAAATATAAGGCGACGAGCGGAATCGAACCGCTGAATAGCTGTTTTGCAGACAGCTGCCTTGCCTCTTGGCTACGTCGCCAAATCCGCTCTCTGGCTCCGTATGTAAATGATTGAACGCGGATTTTCAAAGAACTTTCAACATAAACCGTTCAGCAGGCCTTGAGTGCCTTGCGCACGATGGTATCTATGTCGGCGAGGCAGCCGATCCCGGCCGTGCCGCAGGCAAGCTCTCCTGTCCGGGGCTCGACGAAACCATACCCCAGGGATTTCAATTTCTTAATATTCGCCTGCGTGATCTTGTTGCGGTACATATTCGCGTTCATCGCAGGACACAATAAAACCGGGGCTTTGGTCGCCGAGACGACGCATGTCAAGAGATCGTCGCAAATGCCGCTTGCTATTTTTGCGATGATATTGGCGGTTGCCGGAGCGATCAAGACCAGGTCAGCCTGCTCAGCCAAAGAAATGTGCTCGACCTCCCAGGATTGCGGGTCGTCAAACATGCCCTGATGCACCTGGTTTGCGGAAAGCACGCGAAAGACAATGGGCCTGATCAACTCCGTTGCCTCGGCGGTCATGACCACCCGGACATCGCGGTGCGCCTGGCGAAGCCTGCGCAGGATATCGCACGCTTTATACGCTGCTATGCTTGCGGTAACCCCCAGGATAACCACTTTTCGCTTCATTTGCCGCACTTGATCTTTCCGCTGGCAATCTCAAGCAACGCTACGGCAGAAGGCTTCTGAGCAGCATCGACTTCCACCAGTTTCGGCTGCCCCTCGGCTATCTCCAGCGCCCGCTTGGAGGCCAAAATAACCAGTTTGTAAATCGAATGGTTGCTTTTGTCTAGCAGCTTTTCCAAAGGAATATAAGGCATATGCGCACCCCTTACCTGTCTGTTTTGGCGATCTCTTTTAAAATAATACCCTTCAGCAGCGCCAGGGCTTTGTTAAAATCCTTGTTTACGACACAATAGTCGCTTGCCTTCCTGAACTTCATCTCTTTGTTTGCCAGCAGCAATCGCTGGCGCACCTCTTCACACGCGGTCTGCCGGCAGCGCTTGCGGATCCTCCGAGAAAGCTCACCGAGTGACGGCGGCGCCACAAAAATAGTAACGGTGTTGTGCGGATAATAACGCTTAACCCGGGCAGCGCCCTTCAAATCAAGGCAAAGGATGACGTTGCGGCCTCGCCTTATATGCTTATCGATAAACTCTTTCGGCGTGGCGTAATAATACCCCAAATATTTCGTCCATTCAAGAATTTTTTTCGCCTTGCGCTTTGCCAGAAACTCGCGTTCTCCGATGAAAAAATAATCCTTATTATCCTTTTCACCCGACCTTTTTCTTCTCGTGGTATAGGAAACGGATTTAACCAGCAACCTTCTTAATTCCCTTGAATTAACAAGCTCCTTTGATAACGTAGTTTTACCGGAGCCTGAGGGACCGGATATGACAAAAATAGCCCCCTGCTTCTTCATCCTCCCTTTTAAGGAGCTTGTGGCCTTTGTTGGACGGCAAGAAGGCTTCATTTGTTTTCTAACTTATTGTTACTCAACATTTTGCGCCTGCTCGCGCACTTTTTCAATCTGGCTTTTTATCTGAATCACATATCCGGAGATAAGCGGGTCGCATGATTTTGCTCCCATGGTATTGGCTTCTCTCTGCATTTCCTGGGCAATGAAATCCAGCTCCTTGCCGATCGGGCCTCCGCGCTGAAGCCTTTGGGAAAAATTCCTCACGTGGAAAGCCAACCGTTCCATCTCCTCCGATATATCAGAGCTTCTTAAAAAGCTGCTTTTCTCCTCATCCGTTTTAAACGTCTTGAGTTTCCTCTCTACGACAGCCGCAAACCTCGCTTTGACTGATTCCAAGCTCCTGGCAACTTTCTGCGCGCGCATAGACAAATGACGCTGGAGGCTCTTACCTTCGGCACGGCGGGCCCTCAGGAGATCATCCAGCGACTTTCCGAGGGTTGCCCTGATAGCCGGCCACACCTTTTGGGTAGCAATCCTGGCTTCTGACAACCCCATCACGCCTGGCAAGCGTATCAAGGTATCCAGAGAAACGTTTTCGCGCAATCCGGCGCTGCGCTGCATTATCTTGATGACCCGCAGGTAATCTTCCAGAAGGGCGTGGTTTACCGATACTTTCTTTGCGCTCCCGTTCATAAAATCGAGGACGCATACAACGCGTCCTCTTTTAAGGCGCATCTCAATCTCTTTTTTTAATCTCTCCTCCAGAGATAAAAACCCTTCGGGCGCATGAAATACCGTCTCCAGGAATTTATGGTTTATGCTCCTTATCTCGATGCGCACCTTTCCGAATCCCGGGATGTGCACCTGGCGGCTCCCAAAGCCGGTCATGCTCATTATCATACCTGCGCTCCTTCTTTTCAAAACGCTCCTTCCTTTGCCTAGGCCCATGCCTTAAAGCGCCTCTGCTCTTGTTTTTCAACGGTGGGATAAAGCTCGACGATAATTTCCTCGGGTTTAAACCAAAGCTTAATCTCCCTCTCAGCTTCACTCTCATTGGATGAGACATGGATAACGTTTTCGTAAACTCCGCTGGTGGTAATCCTGCCGTAAGAGCCGCGAATCGAAGTGGATTCCGCCTCTTCCGGATTGGTGGCGCCGGCCAGCTCCCGGCATTTAGCTATGGCGTCAGCTCCCCAATAAACCAGGGCCATAACCTTCTTGCGGTTATGGAATTCGCCTTGCAGATATTTTATCAGGTCTTCAAAAAACGGCTTATCTTTCAAATGCGCGTAATGTGCTTTGGCAAGCTCTGCCGAAACACGAACCATCTTTGCTGCAACAATCTCGAGTTTTGTTTCCGAAAGACGGGTCAAAATATTACCCGTAAGAGACTTCTTGAGCCCGTCGGGTTTAATAAGGATTAACACTGCCTGAGTCATCCCTGATTACCTCCCTTAATCTTCTCGACAATCCTCTCTAAATCCTGCTGAGAATAAAATTCAATCAAAATAGACCCGCGTTTTTTCTGCTTGCTGATGCGTACTTTGGTAGCTAATACATGCTGCAATTCTTCCTCCATAACCTGCACATAGGGCTCACGGTGAGCCTGGGTTAACTTACGCTTCGCCGTTCTAAAACGGCGTGTCTTAAGTAAGTTCTCCAGCTCTCTGACTGACAAAGACCTGCTGATAACCTCCTGTGCGAACCTGCGCTGAAGATTGGGGTCTTCGACTTCCAGCAGCGCTCTTCCGTGGGCAAAAGATATCCTGTTTTTCTTGATCTCGTCTTGGATCTCCTTGGGCAGGTTCAATAAGCGCAAGGTATTGCTGACTGAAGCGCGGGATTTGCCCAGGATATCGCTTAGCTCTTCCTGCGTAACATTAAATTTATTGATCAGGTATTGATACGCTCGCGCCTCTTCAATGGCATTTAGCTCCTGGCGCTGTATGTTTTCAATAAGCGAAATCTCTAAAGAATCCCTGTCCTCTACGTTTTTGACAATTACTGGTATCTCTTTTAAATTCAATGACTTAGCAGCACGATATCTCCTCTCTCCGGCAATGATCTCATAGCTTGAACCTTGCCTCCTGACCAAAACAGGTTGTATAACGCCCTTTTCCCTGATTGACTGAATCAACTCTTCCATGGCAGAGGGATCAAAATTCTCCCTCGGTTGTAAAGGGTTTGGCTTAACTTCGTCTATTGGCGCAAATAATATTCGCTCCCCTTTGTCTGCTGCCTGAGGCATCTCTGGTATCAGCGCCCCAAGTCCTTTTCCTAAAGCTTTTCTTTCCATTCTAATTCTCCTTCCTCAGGAGCCTGAGGCTGCTCTTCTATTGGCAAGCCAAGCACTTCTTTTGCCAGTTCTTCGTATTTTTTTGCTCCAAGAGATTCCTTGTCGTATACAATTACTGGTTTCCCATAACTGGGGGCTTCGGTTAATTTTATGTTTCTGGGGATAACAGTTTTATAAACTCTTTCTTTAAAGTGCTCTCTTACCTCCTGGATAACTTCTTTAGTCAAATTCGTCCTAAAGTCAGCCATGGTTAATAATACGCCCTCAATAGTAAGATTGGGATTAATATTATCTTTTACCAGCTTAATTGTATTATTTAATTGAGTTAAGCCTTCCAGTGCATAATATTCGCATTGTACTGGTATAATAACCGAATCTGCTGCGCAAAGTCCGTTAATTGTTAGTAGCCCTAATGATGGAGGGGAATCAATTATAATATAATCGAAATTATTCCTTTCGTTTTGCAGTGATTTTTTTAATCTGTATTCCCTACCCAAGGCACCTACAAGCTCTACTTCTGCTCCGGTTAAATCAAGATTAGACGGAGCCAGAAAGAGGTTCTGAATAATGGTAGTTTGTACAATTTCGTTAATTGGTAATTCTTCGAGTAAAATATGGTAGGTGCTTTTCGTTATATTATGCTTATTTACGCCTATTCCACTTGTTGCATTAGCTTGAGGATCTAAATCTATGAGGAGTGTTTTCTTCCCTAATATTGCTAAAACGCTTGCTAAATTAATAGCAGTGGTTGTTTTTCCTGTTCCACCCTTCTGATTACAAACAATTATTACTTTACCCATTGTAAATTAATGAGTTATAAAATGTTCCACGCGGAACATTTCCTTATTTATTAACTTATTATACGGATATAACCGTATCAGTCAATCATTATTTCTCATTTTTTAGAAGAACTCGTATCTTAGCTGGCTTTGCTCCTGACATGCCAAAAAGACCCTTTTCACCCTCAGAAAGCACTTCAATCCTTATTTTTTTTCGAGGCACTTTTATTTGATCAAGGGCTTTTTTAATTGCTTCCTCAACTGTACAACCTTCAAATTCTAATTCAGTAGGTTTTTGCTTCATTTTAATTTATTCACTTTTAGTTGATACAAAAAAGTGAGGCCACTGTTCATCAGCCAATATAACACTAAACCAGATGGCATATGATAAAAGAAAAAACCAAACATCAAAGGCATCATAATAGCCATTATCTTCTGCTGTTCTGCTGAAGAGCTACTCATATTCATAGAAGATATTTTTTGTTGGAAAAACATAATTCCAACCATTAAAATAGGCAAAATATTAATTTCATTGCCTAAAACCGGTAATTTTGACTGCAGTATAAAGAGTTTATCGGGTTCTGATAAATCTTTAATCCATAAAAAGGACGCGCCTTTTAAATGCACAGACCGCATCAGCACCTGATAAAGAGCAAAGAATATGGGTAATTGCAATATCAAAGGCAGGCACCCTCCAAAAGGATTAACTTTATGAATCTTATACAGCTCCATTATTTCTTTATTTAACTTCTGAGGGTTATCTTTATAAGTAGATCGTAATTCCTCAATTTTTGGTTGTAAAAGCTGCATTTCTTTCATTGAACGCATCTGTTTTAACGTAAGTGGATATAATATCAAATAGATAGCAAAACTAAACAAAATGATTGAAACTCCCCAATTGTGACTAAAAGAATACAATAGATTAAGTAATTGCGACAGAACTTGTGAGATGATATCAAAAGTTCCGTAATGAATTATTGCTCCCCAATCCGAATTGATTATTCGTATGCTATCTAAGACTTGTGGGCCAAGATATGCAGAAAACTTTTCTTTATATACCTGATTAGGATACAATGATACGGTTGAAAGGTCAAAAATCAATTCTGAACCATTGTCAGCAGTTCGTTTAATCACAAAATTTTTATTTGTTATTTCCGGTTGCACCACTGCGCAAAAATATCTATCTCTCCAGCCAATATAGCGCATTTCATTAAACTCTAATTCCTTTTTACCGTTAGTGCGAACATCTTTTGTTTCCAGTGCAACTAGGATATCCTGGAATCTTGCGTTTTCAATATTATGCTTAAAATCTAACCTGGTAGCAAGTAAGTCTAAGTCAACAGTTGTTTCAGTGGAGGTAAGATTTTCAATTAATATCTCTAACTCCATAGAATAATTAATGTTAGAAAAAATAAAGCGTTTAAAAATCTTTATATTTTTGTCTTGAGCAATAAATGAAATTGAATTACTATCAATTTTATCTCTGACAAAAGAAAGGTTTATATTTTTTAAAAAGAAACCTCTTCCAAGATCAAATTTGTACGCTTGGTAATCAGAGAAGTTAACACTCTTCAGTGTTGCGTCGCTTTCATTAAAAATAAAGGTTCTCTTTCCTGCCTTGACCTCAATTGGGGTGTCTTCAAATACTGAAGCAGGAATTACAGAAGCTGGGGTGTTTTTGATTGACGTTGTTGGCGCAGAAGGCTTAGATTCTGAAGGAAGGGAGGGGATTTGAAGTATTTTTTCATTAACTTCTTTATTTTCAACAAGATAGAACTTTGAAACCACAAAGCTCCAGGAGAAAAAAACTATTAATGTGAGCAAAACAGCCAATATTAAGCGTTTTTCCATTATTATCCTCTTTATGTTAAAGGGTCATAGCCTGATTTGCCGGAAAATGGATGGCAGGAGAAAAGCCGCTTAATCCCCTTAAACCCTCCTTTTACCAACCCATATTTTAAAAGGGCTTGCTTACAATACTCTGAACAAGAAGGAGAAAAACGGCACGAGGGCACAAATATTGCTCTTACATATTTTTGGTAACAGGAAAGTATAAAAAGGAGGAGTCTTGGCAACATCAAAACGAGATGCGCTTTCTACCTTTGCGGCGGCGGCGCGCCAGGACCTGACGGCCCGCCTTTGTGCTCATCCGGCTGCGGAATCCGTGCTTGCGTTTGCCTACTATCTTAGTGGGTGTTTTCAGGTTTTTTTTCATGTTGTGTTTCTCCTAACAATTTGCTGGCCGGGCTTTTCCGTCGGGGAACGTGCCGGGTCCCTGGCCAGCATATGAGTAATGGTTAATTATAACATAACGGCCCCCAAAGTCAACCCTTCTTGCGCTGTTTAAGCGTATAGCTTATACCAAGTTGGCGCCGGGGTCAAGATAAAGTTACAAACCGGGTGTGATTGAGAAATGTTTTTTGTTGACTCCCAAACAAACTCGTGTATAATTTAATCCTTACCGGCAAGAGGTGCGTTTTGCTTTGCAGAACCCTCTGGCTTTGATATAATGTTTCCACAGAGTTATACACTCTGTTTATAAATTGTGGATAGTGTGCAAAGCTTTCTAAGTACCCATGGTAGATATAAATAAAGTTTGGGATAAAGCGCGGCCGCAACTTGAGTCGCAGCTGGGAAAGGTGGTTTATGATACGTGGATTTCTCCACTCTCCCCCTCTTCAATGCGGCAGGATACGCTCGTATTGCAGGCGCCTGACTCGTTTTTCAAAGACTGGGTAGAAAAACACTACAAGGGCGCTATCCGCGCTGCCGTCCAACAGACGAATAAAAAACAATTTGAAGTCGAATTGACCGCGGACAGCGCGCCGCTTGCCAAAAGCGCGCTTTCGCAACCTCCGAAAGAGGGGCGCCATCGATCTGCTGAAATCAGTGAAAGCTCCAGTCTTAACCCCCGCTACACTTTTGAGAACTTTGTTATCGGGCCGTCAAACCGTCATGCCCATGCATACTCGCTTGCGGTTGCCGAATCTCCTGCCAAGGCATACAACCCGCTTTTTATATACGGGGGTGTGGGGCTGGGGAAAACCCATCTTATCCAGGCAATCTGCCACCACATCAAGAACAACCGGGGGCAGAACGCGAAAATCTGCTATATCCCCTCGGAACGTTTTACTAACGAGCTGATCGACGCCATCCAGCGTCATTCAACCTCTGCGTTCAGGCAAAAATACCGTAATGCCGACATCCTGGTCATAGACGATATCCATTTCATAGCCGGTAAGGAATCTACCCAAGAAGAGTTCTTCCATACTTTTAACACTCTGTATGACGCGCATAAACAGATAGTCATCTGCTCTGACCGTCCCCCCAAAGAAATAGCCAATCTACAGGATCGGTTAGTGTCGCGATTCGGTTGGGGATTAACAACCGATATACAACCCCCTGATCTAGAAACGAGAGTTGCAATCCTAAAAAAGAAGATCGAGCGGGAACCGGTGAGCGTGCCGGATGACGTAATATTCTTTATCGCCCAGCTTATTAAAACTAATATCCGGGAGTTAGAAGGGGCGCTCATCAGAACCATAGCCTATTCTTTACTAGAAGAGAAGCCTATAACTCTCAGCTTGGCCCAGGAGGTACTCAAAGACCTCTTAAAAGAGCCTAAAAAACTAATAACGGTTGATTTTATACAGCGGTGTGTAGCCGAAGAATTCGGCGTATCGCTACACGATCTTAAAACCAAACGTCGGCAGAAAACAGTGGTATTACCGCGGCAGGTTGCTATGTATATCAGCCGTGAGTTGACCGAGCTATCGCTTCCTGAAATTGGGGAGTGTTTTGGGGGGAAAGATCATACAACGGTTTTACACTCGTGCAACAAAATTAAAGACCTGCTAAACTCTAACCCCGAATTCAAAGACAGGGTTGAACGGGTTATAAATACTATTCAACAATAAATCCAATAGTTATCAAAGAGTTTAGTGCCAGCTATATCCTTTGAGTTGAATAGGTTGTGTGGTTATAAACACAATAAAAGGGTCTTATTTTTACTATTACGATTTTTAATTTATTAAAATAAAAATAGTAAAACTAAAATTAACTTACGGAGTGCGCAATGAAATTTAAAACAAACAAAGATATTTTATTAAACGGCATACAAATTGTACAAAATATCATCACTACAAAAGCAGCGTTACCAATATTATCCAATATTTTATTGGAAGCTCAAAAAACCACACTAAGATTAACTGCTACTGATTTAGATGTAGGGATTACTTGTGGAGTACCTGTAGAAACATACGAGTCGGGCATAATAACTATCCCTGCTAAAAGATTTAACGATATTATAAGGGAGTTGCCTGGTGACGAGGTTACTATAACAACCAAAAAAAATAACCAGGTTATTATTGAAACAAACTCCTGTCAATTTAAGATTTTAGGAATCGCAGGAGAAGAGTTTCCCAGGCTTCCCGAGTTTAAAGATAAAGAAGTGATTAAATTAGAGCAAAAAGGGTTAAAAAACCTCCTTTCGCTAACTTCTTTTGCTGTTTCTTTTGATGAGGCGCGTTATGTTTTGAATGGTATCCTTTTTAAGATCAATAAAAATATTCTTACTTTAGTTGCCACAGATGGGAAAAGGCTGGCAATTGCCGAGCATAAATTACAACAAGATGTCGATAAAGATGTGTGCATTATTGTCCCCACAAAAACCATCCAGGAATTAAACCGAAATTTACAGGATGATGGGACGCTTTCCATGGTTCTGGGCAATAACCAAGTTTTGTTTGAGATAAATGATGTGGTGGTAATTTCCCGTTTAATTGAGGGGGAGTTCCCTGATTATCAACAGGTTATCCCTCCGCCTTCTGATAATAAGATTACGGTTGATAGGGAAGGGTTTTTGTTGGGGGTGCGCAGGGCAGCGCTTCTTTCCACTCCGGATTACCAGGCGGTAAAACTTGAGGTCTTTAAGGATAAACTGGTTATTTCTAAGTCAACTCCGGATATTGGTGAATCATTTGAAGAGGTGCGGGCCGAATATAAAGGCAAGGAAATTGTGATTGGTTTTAATCCCGCGTATCTGGTTGATGTGCTGAAAAACCTGCGTGACGAAAAAATCACCCTTGAGTTAACGGATAGTGATAGGGCAGGGGTTATCCGTACTGTTGGTTATGTGTATATTGTACTGCCTATGCGCTTGAGCTGATCATGAGGCAGACACACACACTCAAAGAAGCGGTCGAGTCTTTTTTAAAAAACTGGGAAGCGCAACACCAACAGCGGGAGGGCCCCCACGCCGCATTGCAAAAGGTGCTCTCCAAAAAAGAGCTGGATCATATACGGGTGCGCTATTTTACCAGGGGGGTGCTTGGTATCAGTGTTGATTCTTCGGCGTGGCTGTATAATTTAAATTTGCGCAAAGATATATTGCTAGAAAAACTGCGCTCTCAATCTGAAAGTGTAATCAAGGATATTCGTTTTTCTCTCGGAGATTCTTAATGAAAAAGCAAAAAGACATACCCTTATCCCCATCTAAAGAGGCATCCAAGGCTTACGACGCAACTACCATACAGGTTTTGGAAGGCATCGAAGCGGTAAGGCGCAGGCCGGCGATGTATATCGGCGATACCTCTTTACGCGGCCTCCACCACCTGGTTTACGAAGTGGTGGATAATAGCGTTGACGAAGGACTTGCCGGTTATTGTAATTTTATCGAAGTAGTCATCCATTCGGATAACAGCGTCAGTATCACCGATAACGGCCGCGGTATCCCCGTCGATATGCACAAAACCGAAAAGAAGCCCGCCGTAGAGGTCGCTTTGACGACCCTGCATGCCGGCGGGAAGTTCGATCACCGGGTATATAAGGTTTCAGGAGGCTTGCACGGTGTGGGCGTAAGCGTGGTGAACGCCCTGTCAGATTGGTTGGAAGTAGAGGTGCGCAGAGACGGCAAGATCTACCACCAACGTTATGAAAGGGGCAAGACCGTCTCCAAGCTTACGGTCATAGGTAAAAGTAACAATACGGGCACCAAAATCACCTTTAAGCCGGACCGCACCATATTCAGTAAGGTAGAATTTTCTTACGACGTGCTCTCCCAGCGCCTGCGCGAACTGGCATTTCTGAACAAGGGCTTGAAGATTAAACTTGCCGATGAGCGCAGTGACAAAGAGGCGGTTTTTGAGTTTGCGGGCGGCATTGTTTCTTTCGTGGAATACCTGAACAAGAATAAAAACCCGCTGCATACCAAAACGATCTACTTCCATAAAGAACAGGATAACGTCATGCTTGAAGCCGCCATGCAATATAATGACGGCTACGCGGAAACCATTTTTTCCTTCGCTAATAATATCAATACGGTCGAAGGAGGCACGCATCTTTCCGGTTTCAAGTCGGCGCTTACCCGCGCCATCAACCAGTACGCAAAAAACAAGAACTTGATTAAGAGCGACGCTGTTTCGATATCCGGGGAGGATGCGCGGGAAGGGTTAACTGCGGTCGTGAGTGTTAAGGTCCCCAATCCCCAGTATGAAGGGCAGACCAAGACGAAACTCGGTAATTCCGAGGTCGAAGGGCTGGTGGCTTCGGCAAGCTTCGAGGCCATCTCTGCGTATTTTGAAGAAAATCCGTCGGTTGCCAACAAAATTGTTGATAAAGTCATCATTGCATCCAGGGCCCGCGAAGCAGCGCGTAAGGCCCGGGAGCTCACGCGCAGAAAGGGAGCCCTTGAAAGCGGCGGGTTGCCGGGAAAACTTGCGGATTGTTCGGAAAGAGACGCGGCTTTATGTGAGATGTATATAGTGGAGGGGGATTCGGCGGGAGGTTCTGCAAAGCAAGGCAGGGATAGGCGATTCCAGGCGATCCTGCCGATAAAAGGAAAAATACTGAATGTGGAAAAATCCCGCCTGGACAAAATCCTTTCTAACGAAGAAATCAGGACAATTATTACAGCCCTGGGTACCGGTATCGGGGAGGAGTTTGACATAGAAAAATTAAGGTATCATAAAATCATCCTGATGGCGGATGCCGATATCGATGGTTCACACATACGGACCCTGCTTTTGACCCTGCTTTACCGCCAAATGCCTAAATTGATAGAAGGCGGGCATGTTTACATTGCTCAACCGCCGCTCTACAAGATTAAGCGCGGGCAGAGGGAAGAATATATTCAGACTGAAGAACAGATGAATGATTTTATGCTTGAGTTGGGCAGGGAGGGCCACCGTTTTATGCGCCTGAAAGACAAGCAGGTCTTCACTGATAACCAATTCAAAGAATTGCTGCAATTATTGGTTAATTTGGAAGCCTTGAACAAGACTTTGGAAAAAAAGGGAGTAAATTTCATAAAATATCTCTCATTTAGACATCCTAAGTCCAAAAAATTACCTATTTATAGAATAAAAGTGGATGGAAAAGACCATTTTGTCTACTCTGACAAGGAACTTGCCGATTTAACTGAAAAAGAGGGGAAGGATGCTGAGCTGGATGTTTTAGAGCTCTTTGAGACGCATGAGATTGAACAGATTGTCTCCAGGATCGAAAAATTAGGCCTTGACATCAACACCTATGCTTCTGAGGGGCAGGAAACAAAAAACGAATATCTTTCAGGAGCGGAGGCGAATAACAAGTCTAAACCCCTTTATCGTATAGTCAATGATAAGGAGCACAAGGACTTGTTCAACTTGAAAGACGCGCTTGCTTTCATAAAGGAGCTGGCGTCTAAGGGGATGCATATCCAGCGCTACAAAGGGTTGGGTGAAATGAACCCCCAACAGCTGTGGGAAACCACCATGGACCCGGAGAAGCGCACGATTCTGAAGGTAACACTGGAGGATGCGGTTGAGGCAGACAAGATGTTCACGGTTTTAATGGGGGATCAGGTAGAGCCGCGCCGCGAATTTATAGAGAACTACGCACACCAAGTAAAGAATCTGGACGTCTGATATGTATACGCGCAATGAAAAAATAGTACCCGTTTATATCGAGGAAGAAGTAAAGGATTCATACCTTAATTACGCGATGAGCGTTATTGTCGGCAGGGCGCTGCCCGACATACGCGACGGCCTTAAACCCGTCCACCGGCGTATTTTATACGCGATGCAGGAATTGAACCTGGAGCACTCCAAGCCGTATAAGAAATGTGCGCGTATCGTCGGAGAGGTTTTAGGCAAATACCATCCGCACGGCGATATGGCGGTGTACGACACATTGGTGCGCATGGCCCAGGATTTTTCATTACGCTATCCGCTGGTTGACGGGCAGGGAAACTTTGGTTCTGTGGACGGGGATGCAGCCGCGGCAATGCGTTACACCGAAGCGCGCCTGGCTTCCATAGCCGATGCGATGCTCGGGGATATTGATAAAGATACGGTTAATTTCGGCCCGAACTTTGATGCCTCCCTCAGTGAGCCCCTTTTGCTTCCGGCGGCATTACCGAACCTGTTGGTGAACGGTTCAAGCGGCATTGCCGTAGGTATGGCTACCAATATACCCCCGCACAACCTAAACGAAGTAGCGGATGCGATTATTTACCTCCTGGATCATCCCGAAGCAGAAATCAAGGACCTGATGCGGTATGTTAAAGGACCTGATTTCCCGACCGGAGGCGTGATTTGCGGGAAGGGAGGCATTAAAGATGCCTATACAACCGGCAGAGGTAAACTTGTCGTGCGCGCCCGCGCAACCGTAGAGCACCAGAAGAACGGCAAGGACCTGATCGTTATTACCGAGATACCTTACCAGGTACAAAAATCAGGCGTTATTGAAGCGATCGCCTCCCTGGTCGAAGAGAGGAAGATTGAGGGGATCTCAGACGTGAGGGATGAGTCGGACAAGGAGGGCATGCGCATTGTTGTCGAGCTCAAGCGCGACAGCGAATCCCAGATTATCCTTAACCAGCTGTTTAAACACACGCAGCTTGAGTCAACATTCGGCGTAATCATGCTTGCGCTGGTAGAGAACAGGCCCCGTATTTTGAACCTGCGTCAGATGCTGGAGCACTACATATCCCACCGCAAGGTCGTCATACGCAGGCGCACTCAGTTTGAGCTGGATAAGGCCCTGAAGCGCGCACATATTTTAGAAGGGCTTAAGATCGCCCTCAAGTTTATTGACCGCATCATCAAGACCATCAAGGCCTCCAAGAACACCGATATTGCCCGTACCCGCCTTATGGAGGAATTTGGGCTTTCCCAGATTCAGGCGCAGGCGATCCTGGAAATGCAGCTGCAGCGGTTGACCGCGCTGGAGCGGGACAAGATCGACGCCGAATATGCGGAACTCCTCAAGAAGATCGAAATGTGCCGGGCGATCCTTGCCTCTGAAAAAAAGGTCGAAGGGATCATCAAAGATGAACTTTGTGCATTGAAGGAAAAGTACGGTGATGAGCGCAGGACCGATATTGTCGGAGAGGTCGAGGAACTCGAAATTGAGGACCTTATTGCCGAAGAGGATGTTGTGGTCACTATCAGCCACGGTGGTTATATCAAACGGCTCCCGGTTAGCTCCTATCGCAAGCAAAAACGCGGCGGCAAAGGCGTTACCGGTGCGGAAGTAAAAGAAGAGGATTTTATCGAGCATCTCTTTGTTGCCTCGACCAAAGACTACCTGTTAATTTTTACCGACAAAGGACAGGTGCACTGGCTCAAGGTCTACGAAATCCCGCAGGCAAGCCGCACTTCCAAAGGCAAGGCGATCGTTAATCTCCTGCAAATGGAATCAGGGGCCAAGATAAGCTCTACCATACCGGTTAAAGAGTTTTCTCCACAGAGTTACCTGGTTATGGTTACCAAGCACGGCTTGATTAAGAAAACCAGGCTGGATGCCTTTGCCAATCCCCGTAAAGGCGGCATAATAGGCATGAGCCTTGAAAAGGGAGACGAGCTGATGTCCGTTCAGTTGACTGACGGCAAACAGGAATTGTTGATCGGGACCCGCCAGGGAAAATCCATACGTTTTTCCGAAGCAAAGGTCCGCGATATGGGCAGACAGGCAAAAGGCGTGCGCGCCATCTCTCTTGCCAAAAAAGACGAAGTTATAGATACCGTGATAGCGCAGAAAGAGGCTACCGTATTGACGGTTACGGATTTGGGGTTTGCCAAGCGCACGCCATTTAAAGAGTACCGCTTGACGAGCCGCGGCGGGAAAGGTATTATCAACATCAAGGTAACCGAAAAGAACGGACAGGCCGTAAGCATGAAAGCGGTCAACGATAAAGACGAGCTTATGGTTATTACGCAAAACGGCATGTTCTTGCGTTGTGCGGTCAAAGATATACGCACCACCGGCAGGTCTGCGCAGGGAGTGCGCCTGATTAAGCTGGATGCAAAAGACCGGGTTTCCTGCGTAGCATCGGTGATTGCGGAGGAAGAATAAGTTACGCTATATGTCCCCATCGTCTAGTCTGGTCTAGGACAAGAGCTTTTCAAGCTCTCGACACCGGTTCAAATCCGGTTGGGGACACTTAATTTATGTGCGGGATAGTAGGGTATATAGGGGACAGGCAAGCGCAACCATTGCTGCTGGCCGGTCTCAGGCGCCTTGAGTACCGCGGATACGATTCCTGCGGTATAGCGGTCAATCGGCAGGGGCAACCCTCTTTTGCCGTCAGAAAGCTCCCCGGTAAGATCAAAACCCTTTCTCATGCTCTCGAAAAAAAACCCCTCAACGGCACGGTCGGTATCGGACACTGCCGTTGGGCGACCCACGGAGAGCCCAACCAGCTTAATGCCCACCCCCATTGCGACTGCGCTAATAATATCGTGCTGGTGCACAACGGGATTATCGAGAATTATGCCCAGCTCAAAAGCGCGTTGGCTAAAAAGGGCCACGTATTCAGAAGCCAGACCGATACCGAAGTTATCGTGCACCTCATTGAGGATCTTTACCGCGCGCTCCCCCTTGAGGAAGCCGTACGCAGGGCTTTGGCAAAGCTGCAGGGTTCTTTTGCGATAGGGGTTATCTCGGTAAGAGAGCCGGATAAGCTGGTAGCAGCCCGTATGGGAAGCCCTTTGGTCGTCGGGCTGGGACAGGGGGAGAATTTCCTTGCTTCGGATGTATCGGCGCTGCTTGATTTTGCCAAGGAGGTCATCTTCCTGCAGGACGGGGATTTGGCGGTTTTAACCAGGAAACAGGTTCAGGTTTTTACCTTTTCCGGTATGCGCGTCAAGAGGCCGCCCTCGCACATTACCTGGGATGTTTCGCAAGCGCAGAAACAGGGGTGGCCGCACTTCATGCTTAAAGAGATTAATGAGCAGCCGCAGGTTCTCAGCGGAATCCTCAAGCATCGTATCCGCTCCTCCGGTGCGGACAGCGTTCATTTTGAAGAGTTGAGAATCCCCGCCTCCCGTTTAGCCCGCGTGCGCAATATCGTTATTATAGCCTGCGGCACCGCCTATCATGCCGGCATGTGCGGTAAATACATTCTTGAGGAGTTCTGCAGGATACCGGTGAGCGTGGACCTGGCAAGCGAGTTTCGCTACCGCAACCCGCTTATTACCAAAGATACGCTTGCCATTGCCATCAGCCAGTCAGGGGAGACCGCCGATACGATAGCAGCGGTAAGGGAGGCAAAGGCACGGGGGGCTAACGTCCTTGCAATCTGCAATGTGCTGGGATCGAGCCTGGTGCGTGAATCAGACGGGGTTATCTACACGCACGCGGGCCCTGAGATCGGGGTTGCCTCAACAAAGGCCTACACTGCGCAGCTGGCAGTGCTGTATCTTTTTGCTTTTCGGCTTGCGCAATTACGCAAAACAATACCCGCAACCAGACTCAAACAACTTGTCAGGGCTTTAAAGGATTGTCCGCATTTGCAGGAAAAGGTTTTAAAGGATCAAAATACGATTAAAAAGATCGCGCGCGCCCATTCGCATTTCGGTTCATTTTTGTTTCTGGGAAGGCATATCAATTACCCTTCGGCGCTTGAGGGTGCGCTTAAGCTCAAAGAGATATCCTACATCCCTGCCGAAGGCTATGCCGCAGGAGAGATGAAACACGGGCCTATCGCGCTTATCGACGAATACCGCGCGGTCGTATGCCTTGCTCCTGATTCAGCGGTCTATGAGAAGATGGTTTCCAACATACAGGAGATACGCAGCCGTCACGGAAAGATCATCGCCATCGCTACGGAGAAAGACGAAAAACTCTCTACGCTTACCAAAGAAGTCATTTTTATCCCCAGGACAGCGGAGATCTTTTCTCCGCTGATTGCCGCGCTACCGCTGCAGCTTTTGGCATACCACATCGCCGTCAAAAGAGGGTGCGATGTCGATCAGCCGCGCAACCTTGCCAAATCCGTAACCGTCGAATAATGCTTTATATCGTCGCCACTCCCATAGGTAACCTCGGGGATATCGGCGTACGGGCACTCGACGTATTGAAGTCAGTTGACCTGGTCGCCTGCGAAGACACCCGCCATACACAGATATTGCTTTCCCATTATGGAATACGCGTCCCAACCACCAGTTTTTTCCAGCATAACCGTTTTACAAAGGGCGCTTATCTTTTGGGACTCCTTAAAGAAGGGAAGTCCGTGGCGCTGGTTTCGGATGCCGGGACTCCCGGGATACTCGATCCCGGATATAATCTTATTAAGGAAGTTATAGCGCAGCGTCTTCCCCTTACCGTTATACCCGGTCCTGCGGCTTTTGTCTGCGCGCTTGTGCTTTCGGGCAAGCCCGCGCACAAATTCATATTCGAAGGGTTTCTTCCTAACCGTTCTCAAGCCAGGCGCAACCGCCTGGAGAAGCTGCTCGCCCTGGATTATACGTTGGTTTTCTACGAATCCTGCCACCGCATTGTTGCTACTCTCAAAGACCTCGATATCGTATGCGCAACCAGGGAGATTGTCTGCGTGCGCGAACTGACGAAGAAGTTCGAAGAAATATACAGGGGTACTGCCAAAGACATTCTCGCTCAGATGGGCGGGAAGAAGCCGCGCGGAGAATTTGTCCTCGTTGTTTAGCCTTCCACTAACATAACTGTTTCTTAATGAATAAGTTACAATTATAAGCAAGCGTTTTCTAAAAGGAGCGTTTTTGCCTTGATAGGGGTTGTCTAAAATGGTATACCTTTACGGAAAGCGCGTTCTTTAAAAAATCAGCAAAAGTCCTTAACGATAAAACTCCGGGGTCAAACACAAACGCCGCGGAGCCTCGCCACGGGTCGTATAAGGAAAAAAAATAAAAGGTACTTCAAGAAGCAAGCCGTGGAAACACGGCTTTTTTGTTAAGGGAACGAACAGAATGAGACAACCGAGATTAGCAGCCAGAATAATAACGATAGTATTAACAGTAACGTTCTTTTCAGCCCAGCAGCCATGCTGGGCTTATTTTTTGATAGATGATTGGGGTGGCCCCGGAGGCGTAGGAGGGGACCATACTGATGTGATGCCTGCCTCAAGCGGAGGCAGATGGAATCCTCCTGCTCAAGCAGTCTCTCAGGACGATGTTATAGACGTACAGGGTGGAGGCGGTACAGGTCAGCCTGTGTATCCTTGGCCGGCAACCGCAACCGGCGGCGATGATCTCGGGGTGCCTTATTATAGTTATGCGGGGAATTGGATAGAGTTTTCCGGATTTGTCGAAGAAGGGGCTGCCGTCCGGGTCTTGACGTATGATGCCAACAGCGGTTTTGCCGCTGTTCTTATAGGGGATGATCCGCAGCTCTATTTTATGAATACAGATAACCTGGATATTGATCCTTCCCTTATAGAGGAATTCGATGCACCGTTAACTGCAAACCTTGGAGAACAGGAAATATGGGCTATACAGAATGACAATTCTGGAAACGCCCTTTCCCCAATTCTGCAGAATGGGGATGCGGCCACAGCAGATACCTTCGGAGTTTATTACATTGATCCCAATGGCTTGATTGTCACCTCGGTATGGGGGCAGTATGTCTGGGGTTTTAATGCTGACCTTTCGGATATAGATCCCAATGCAATCTCTTTTGATGCATTTACGCCGCCCGATCCCTCTCAAGGGCCCTCTTGGGCGTTTCTTGCACCTCAAGGGGGCCTAGGAGATCAGCTCGCTGCTGATATAAACTATATTTTCTTCGGAGATTCTGATATCCCGAGTAGATTTGTCGCAGCGGTAGATCTTTTTACTCTCGGAGGGACTACTAATTATATTCGTGCTTGTGTTGAGGGAGAAGATGTGTTAGAGGCATCCGTTCGTTTAGGCGTCACCGCGGTCGGTATACCGGGCGCTGGCGCAGTAGGGCTTGCTTACGGGTTACCCGCGGTTGGTGTCGGGGTGGCTCCGGAAGCATCTACGATGATTATTCCTTTGGCAGAACAGGCTGCGTGGGGCGCTCTTGAAGGATATCTGGCGGTTTCCACCTCTGCAGGGACGATTATATACCAGGTAGTCTCAAGCCCGACCGGGCAGGCTGTTCTGAACAGCCCCGTTGTGCAAAGGGCAGGTCAATTCCTGCAAAGCAACACCGGACAGACTATCATCGCCTTCGTTAATTCCGCAGGTACCGCTTATACGGCTTCACAGACCGGGCTTACCCCCGGTGATCAAATGGCTTTGGCTAATGGGATTGCGCTTGTTCTTTCTCCGGGTGCCAGCAATTTCCAGTTTGGTTTTAATGCGGCAAGCTTTGACGATCAGGTCGCAAGCCTTGCACCCGGGCTACATGCTGTAAGTAGTCCTTTTGGCGGGGAAACTACCCTTGTTTTAATAGGAACAGAAGGCACTGCCGCAGAAGCAGGTGCACTGATCGTGGTGATTGGAGACTCTGCCGACAATGCCGTTGTCCGTTACGGCACTTCTATCGCCGGGGCGACAAACCAGCCGGTGATAAGCGCTGCTGCGCTTGAAAACCAATTAGCAGGGATGCTTACTCCTGGTAGGCCGCAGCCATTGGTGATCGTGGCACACGGTGATATAGCCAAGCCGGGATTACCCGCAACAGGGGTAAGGCTGAATTTAGGCAACGGGATAGTCGCCTTGAGTCCCGATGACTTAGCGGGGTTATTGCAGCAAGCAGGCGTTTCTTCCGATTCAGTGAATATGATAACATTGTATTCATGCTCGACCGGAGCCGGCGGCTGTAACTCTGTCGGTTATGCGCTTTCCGAATCTCTGGGTATCCCGGTATTTGCCCCAACCGATACGCTCTATTGGAGCACCAGTGGCGCGCGCTATAGCTTAAGTGATGGCATCAGGATCGATAATGGCGGCAGAATGGAAAGCTTTTGGCCTGATCCGTAACCCCTCAAATGTTCATCCATTTCTTTTTGTCTTGACAAACCCCCGGCATTAATGGTATAATTCCACCAAATGATAACCTTTAAGCCGGCTCATGAGAAGCCGGTAAGGTGAGGAATGAATTATAGAGAGCAAACCACAACCCAACCGAACGATGACAACGGTTGGGTTTTTTATTGCCCAAAGCCATGAAAGAAAAAGCAAAAGTCCTGGACAAAGGGGGGCTTTCGCGCAGCCTCATGCGCATAGCCCATGAGATACTGGAGAAGAACAAGGGTACAACGCAGCTGTGCCTCATAGGGATACGCACCCGCGGCGCTTACCTGGCCAAGCGCATCGCAGAGTGCATATACCAGATAGACAATGTCCGGGTCCCGGTCGGGGCGCTGGATATCACGTTATACCGCGATGACCTTACGCTGGTCGCGGAGCAGCCGGTAGTGCATAAAACCGAAATCAGTTTTGACATCGGAAATAAAAATGTCGTCCTGGTGGATGATGTATTGTATACCGGAAGGACGATCAGGGCTGCCTTGGATGCGCTAATCGACTTTGGCAGGCCCAAGAATATCCAGCTGGCGGTTTTGATCGACCGGGGGCACAGGGAGTTGCCGATCAGGGCGGATTATGTCGGCAAGAACATTCCGACCTCCCGGAACGAAACCGTGGAGGTCAGAATAGCGGAAGTGGACGGCTCCGATGAGGTTGCCATCATCGAAAAGGGGTAAAGAAGGGTATGCGCTGGACGCGTAAAGACCTTTTGGGATTGGAAGAGCTGACCGCTGAAGAAATCGAGCTTATCCTGGACACCGCCGAGTCTTTTAAAGAGGTTACTACGCGCGAGATAAAAAAAGTCCCTGCCTTGCGCGGGAAGACCGTCGTAAACCTCTTTTACGAACCTTCCACCCGCACGCGTGTTTCTTTTGAAATAGCGGCAAAGCGCCTTTCCGCGGATGTTATCAATATTGCCACCGAAACCTCCAGCGTCCAGAAGGGGGAGACGCTTATCGATACCGGCACTAATATTGAAGCCCTCAAGGCAGACATTATCGTCATGCGGCATAACTGTTCCGGGGCAGCGGCTATTCTGGCGCGGCATGTCGGCATCAGCGTGGTGAATGCTGGAGACGGATGGCATGAACACCCGACCCAGGCGCTCCTGGATATGTTTACCCTGAAAGAGAAGCTGGGGAGGATTAAGGATGTGCAGGTCAGCATAGTCGGGGACATTGCTCATTCGCGGGTAGCCCGTTCCAATATCTGGGGCCTGACCAAGCTTGGGGCGCGCGTCATGGTGTGCGCGCCCGAAATACTCATCCCGCCGGGGATAGAGCGCATGGGGGTAGAGGTAACGCATAGCATCGAAAAAGCACTGCAGGATGCGGATGCGGTGAATGTCCTGCGCATGCAGTTTGAAAGGGATAGCCACGGCGCCTTTCCAAGCCACCTCGAGTATTTTCAAAAATTCGGCATTACCACCGAGAGGCTTGAAAAAGCCAAAAAAGACATTCTGATCATGCACCCCGGCCCCCTCAACCGGGGCATTGAGATCGAAAGCAGCGTTGCCGACGGAGAGAATTCGGTGATCCTTGAGCAGGTCACCAACGGCATCGCCGTCAGGATGGCGGTTTTGTTTTTAGTTTCGCAAGCAAGAGACAGCGGCAATGCAGATCCTCATTAAGAACTCCAGAGTCATTGATCCGGCTAACGGGCGCGATATGGTAAGCGATATCCTGATCGAGCACGGCAGGATTAAACAAGTTGCCCGGGAACTGAAAGCCGAGGCGGACAAAACGATCGACGCCAGCGGAAAGATTACTATCCCCGGACTGGTGGATATGCATGTGCATTTAAGAGAGCCGGGCCGAGAGGACAAGGAGACCGTTTTTACCGGCACCAGGGCCGGCCTTTACGGCGGGGTCACCAGCGTTTTAGCTATGCCGAACACTTCGCCTGCAATCGATTCCGCGGCAAGCATCAGGTTATTGAAGGAGATCGTCAGAAAGACTGCTGCATCAAACGTGTATATCTGTGCGGCTATTACCAAAGGCAGGGAGGGTAAAGAGCTGACGCCCTTTGCCCAGCTCAAGGCAGAAGGCGCGCTGGCAATAAGTGATGACGGTTCTTCCGTAGATTCAACCCCCCTTATGTTCGAAGCGTTTAAGTCAGCTAAAGAGCACGATTTGCTGGTTATCTGCCATTGTCAGGACAGGTCCCTTTCAGGCGATGGGGTTGTCAATCTCGGCTTTACCTCTACGCGCATGGGGCTGCGAGGGATTTCAAGCGAATCCGAATATAAAAGAGTGCAGCGCGACCTTGAATTGGCAGCCGAGGCAGGCGCACGGGTGCATATTGCCCATGTAAGCTGCCGGGAGTCGGTGGAGCTTATCGCCGAGGCAAAGAAAAAGGGTGTGCGGGTGAGCGCCGAAAGCGCTCCCCACTATTTTGCCTTGACTGAGGAGTCGGTGCTGAGTTACGATACCAATATGAAGATGAATCCTCCGTTACGGAGCGAGGCTGACCGTCAGGCGATACGGGAGGGGCTTAGGGACGGAACGCTTGATGCGATCGCCTCGGACCACGCGCCGCATACGGAGAATGAGAAAGAAATAGAATTTGAACGGGCAGAATTCGGCGTCATCGGGCTGCAGACCGAGCTGGGGCTTGCCATATCCGAGCTTCTTGAGCCAGGCCTGCTGGATTGGCAGGCGCTTGTGCAAAAGATCTCTTTGAACCCCGCAAAGATACTGGGGATTGATAAAGGCACACTCGGAGAAGGAAGCGATGCGGATCTGGTTATTATTGATCCGCACAGAGAATGGACGGTAACCAAGGAAGGGTTGGTCTCTAAATCGAAGAATTCCCCCTTTCTGGGAAAGAGGCTCAAAGGGGTAGTCGAATATACCGTTTGTAACGGCACTCTCGCTTACGAGAATCAACATGCAGCCGGCAGGTAATCCGCAGGATGAAGTTCATTGTGACCAGAGAGCTGGGAAAGCTGGCGCGCTGGCTGAGGATTTTCGGATTTGACACGGTGTACTTCAGCCAGGGTGGCTCAGGCTCGCTCATCATCCAGGCGTTAAGGGAGGAGCGCATCGTGATAACCCGCAACCAGCGGCTTTCAAAGACCTCAGGCGTCAGGACGCTGTTTATAGAAGCGCAGACAGTGCGGGAACAGATCAAAGAAGTCTATGCACGGCTGCGCATTCCATCCGGCAGCGAACGGATGTTCAGCCGCTGTGTTCTTTGCAACCTCGAACTTGAGCGGATCGCCAAAGAACAAATTCAAGGGCAGGTGCCGCCGTATGTGTTTGAAACGCAGCAGGATTTTTTACGGTGCCCCTGCTGCCAAAGAATTTACTGGCAGGGTACGCACTGGGGTAATGTCCATCAGATGGTAAAGGAGATCGGTCCACCATGGAATTCATAGCGGATTTTCACATACACTCCAAGTATTCCCGCGCCACCTCAAAAGACATGGATGTCGAGCATATCGCCGAATGGGCAAAATACAAGGGGATGACGCTTATGGGGAGCGGCGATTTCACGCACCATTTATGGCTGGAAGAGCTCAAGCGCTGTCTGGAAGATACGGGGAAAGGCCTTTTTAAATATAAAGACGTCTACTTTATCCTGACCGCGGAGATCAGCAGTATTTATTCCAAAGCAGGCAGGGGTTACCGTATACATAATTTGATTTTTGCCCCTTCATTCAAGACCGTAGACAAGATCAATGATACCCTTTCCCGTTACGGGAATATCGCTTCCGACGGCAGGCCGATACTGGGGCTTGATGCAGCTGAATTGGCACGCATTGTTTTTGATATCGACGAAAATTGCATGATTATTCCCGGCCACATCTGGACTCCCTGGTTTTCGCTCTTTGGTTCGATGTCGGGTTTTGACAGGATCGAAGACTGTTTTGAAAAACAGACCCCCAGGATATTCGCCCTTGAAACAGGTCTTTCAAGCGATCCGGCCATGAACTGGAGGCTTTCCAGCCTTGACCGTTTCAGCCTTATCAGCAACTCCGACAGCCACAGCCCCGCAAAGATCGGCAGGGAGGCGAATGTCTTTAATTGCGGCCTGGATTATCAGGAGATACGAGAGGCCTTGCGCACGAAAGATAAAAAGAAATTTTTGTACACGATAGAATTCTTTCCCGAAGAAGGCAAGTATCATTTTGACGGACACCGCGCCTGCAAAGTGCGTTTTTCTCCTCGCCAGACAAGAGAGCATAATAACCGTTGCCCTCAATGCGGTAAGCCGGTGACTGTGGGCGTGATGAACCGGGTTGAACAGCTGGCGGACAGGCCCGAAGGGTTTGTCCCTTCGGCAGCAATACCCTTCAAAAATCTTATACCCCTTGACGAGATAATCGCCGAGGCAAAAGGCGTGGGCAAGAACTCGGTTGCAGTGGAGAGGGAGTATCGCAGCCTTATTTCAAGGTATGGAACAGAATTCGAGATCTTGTTAAAAGTCCCGAATGATGAGCTGTCAAAACACCTGCCAAAACGCATTGCCGATGGTATCATGCGCATGCGTCAGGGTAAAATCAATATTGAAGCAGGATATGATGGTGAATACGGGGTTATTTCGCTTTTCGGGCCCGAGGAACAGGAGCCTGAGGGAGAAAAACAACTAAGCCTCTTTTAATAAAACTTGCGCCCCTGTAGCCCAATGGATAGGGCGCTGGCCTCCGGCGCCAGTAGTACAGGTTCGACTCCTGTCAGGGGCATTTGATAATAGGCAGTGGCAGGTTCCCCCGATACCAAAGCGCTACGCAGGTTTCTTGCGAAACCTGCTTGCAGGTATCGGGATTAATTCGCGCAGATGACTTACGCTCCCGCCTGCGGCTGGTCGCGTAAGCCATGCGCTCATTAAGACTCCTGTCAGGGGCATTGAAATTTGTAAAATTAAGGGTCAATAGTCGGTAGTCTATAGTCTATCGTGTAGCACTACATGATAGACTATAGACCATTGACCATCGAAGCATACTCTAAAGGCTGCGGTATAGAGTACCATTTAATTAATATGCGTAAGAAGGTTATAGGGGTTATAGGTGGGCATAGCTGCAATAGAAAAGTGGAGCAAATTGCCCACAATTTAGGCAAAAAACTCATTAAAGTGGTTGATATTCTTGTTTGTGGCGGTTTAAGTGGTGTAATGAAGGCTGTTTGTTTTGGTTTTAAGGAATCAGGAGGGACTACAATTGGCATAATTCCCACTTACAATAAAGAGGACGCCAATGATTATGTTGATATTGTCATCCCTACGGGAATCGGTCTGGCAAGAAACGTGCTTGTGGTAAAGACTGCAGATGTAGTCATTGCTTTGCCAGGAGGGGCAGGCACGCTTTCTGAAATTGCTTATTGTTTGCAATTTGGCATCCCGGTTATCAGCCTGCTGTCCTGGAAGATACCCGGGGTCATACGCGTTAATTCAGCGGATGCGGCAGTTAAAAAAGTAAAAGCTTTATTGAGCGGGGGACGCAGATGAAGGCATCGTTAGTTTTACAAGACGGAAAAGTTTTTAAAGGAAGCTCAATCGGAGCGCAGAAAGAAGCGTGCGGCGAGCTCATCGTTAATACCGCGGTTGTGGGGTGGCAGGAGATGCTCACCGACCCTGCTAATTGCGGGAAGATCCTTGTATTTACCTACCCGTTAATAGGCAATTATGGGTTTGCTGGAAAATTTAACGAATCAAAAAAAATTTGGGTTGCTGGCCTGGTGATTAAGGAAGAGTCGAGAATTTTTTCCAACTGGCAGGCGCGGATGAGTTTTTCCGAATTTTTGCAGCAAAATGGCCTTGCCGGTATCGCCGACATCGATACCCGCACGCTGGCAGTGCACTTGCGGCAGAAAGGGCCCTTAAAAGGAATAATCTCTTCGCATCCAGGAGACGCTAAAGGATTGCTCGCCAGGGTTGAGGCTATCGGGAAACACCCTGTGGAAAGCAGGCTGCCAGAGATAAGCGTGCCTAAAAAGATGATTTTGGGTAAAGCAAAAAAGGGTGTAAAGACCGTTGCTGTTCTTGACCTGGGTGTAACGGCGAGCCTCCTGCGTCAACTGCAAAGTCTGGGATGGCGGGTTGCGGTGTTTCCGTTTTCTGCCAGCGCCCAGGAGATTATGCGCCTGAGGCCTTCGGGCGTGATTATATCAGGCGGACCCGAAGACGATCCGGGAATAGAAAAGGTCGTTCCTACAGTCAAAAACCTTGTGGGCAAAGTTCCGCTCCTGGGGATCTCCACGGGTCATCAGGTGCTGGCGCGCGCCTTAGGAGGCAGGATTTCAAGAATGAAGGTGGCGCACCGCGGGGTTAATTATCCCATCTTAGGAGGGTCTTCTTATAAAGGAGAAATTACCGTACAGAATCATGCCTTTGCAATTGAAGCCGCATCGTTAAGCAAGATAAAAGGCGTTAAGATCACCGCCTCCAATCTCAATGACCGCAGCGTCGAAGAGTTTGAGGCAAAGAAACTCCGCCTTATCGGCGTCCAGTATTATGCTTCCAGTCCAGGTTTTGGCGAGGCGCACCCGGTGTTCAACCGCTTTTCCAGGATGTTCGTTTAAAAAAGGAGTCCACACAGATGCCCAAACGCAAAGATATCAGAAAGGTCCTTATGATCGGTTCAGGACCAATCGTCATAGGCCAGGCCTGCGAATTCGATTATTCGGGCTCCCAGGCATGCAAGGCCCTCAGAGAGGAAGGTTATAACACGGTCCTGGTTAATTCTAACCCCGCCACCATCATGACCGATCCGGGGATGGCGGATGTCACCTATATTGAACCCCTGAATGTCGATATGGTCACCAAAATCATCGCCAAGGAGCGTCCCGACGCGCTATTACCGACCCTCGGGGGCCAAACCGGGTTAAATCTTGCCTTTTTCCTGATGAAGGCAGGGGTGCTTAAGAAATACGGGGTTGAATCCATCGGTGCTTCGGTGAACGCTATATCCTGCGCGGAAGACCGCGAACTTTTCAAAAAAGCCATGCAGGAGATCGGGGTAGAGGTGCCCAAAAGCGGGATTGCAACTTCCCTTAAGGAAGGAATGAGTATCGGGCTTTCGATAGGATTCCCCCTCATCCTGAGGCCTGCCTACACCCTCGGAGGAAGCGGCGGTTCGATTGCGTACAACCAAGAGGAACTTGAACGCCACCTCATTAAAGGCCTTGAAACAAGCCCGGTGCATCAGGTTCTTGTTGAGCAGTCAGTGCTGGGCTGGAAAGAGATAGAGTTTGAGGTGATGCGCGACTGCGTCGATAATGTCATCATGATTACGTCCATGGAAAACATTGACCCGATGGGCGTACATACAGGGGACAGTATCGTCGTTGCCCCTGCCCAGACGCTTACCGCAGAAGAATACACGAATTTCGTTTGCCTCTCAAAGAAAATTATACGCAAAATCGGTATAACCGGAGGAGGGGCAAATATCCAGTTTGCGCAGAATCCGTATAACGGGCGCATTGTGATCATAGAGGTGAACCCGCGCCTTTCACGCTCTTCGGCGCTTGCCTCCAAGGCCACCGGGTTTCCCATAGCCAGGGTCGCCACCAAGCTTGCCGTGGGCCTGACGCTCCCCGAGGTTATAAACCAGGTAACCGGCAAGACCACTTCGTTCTTTGAGCCGACAGTGGATTACTGCGTGTTCAAGATATGCCGCTTTGCCTTTGAAAAATTCCCCAAGGCGGAAAAGATCCTTAATACCTCCATGAAGGCAGTCGGAGAAGCCATGTCTATCGGAAGGAATTTCCGGGAAGCGTTCCAGAAAGGAATCCGCTCGACAGAAACCGGAAGGCTCGGCTTTGGCGCCGACGGGAAAGACGCGATTAAAGACGAAGACTTAGAAAACCCGGAAGGCAGCCTGTTAAAAACAATACGAGATAAAATCCGCATTCCCAATGACGAACGGTTATTTTACATCCGCTATGCCTTGAAGGCCGGGCTTTCCGTTGACGAGATATTTTCGCTTTCCAAGATTGACCGCTGGTTCATAGACAACATGAAGCAGCTGTTGGACCTGGAAGAAGAGATCGGCAAATTCAGGAATCAGGGGCCTTCCACGGAGCTTAAAGTTCCGCCCGAGCTGCTGCTGAGAGCAAAGCAGGACGGGTTTTCTGACAGGCAGTTAGCTTACCTTTTGAACGTTAAGGAGGACGTCGTGCGTCAAACGCGAAAAAAACATAATATCACGCCGGTGTACAAACTGGTCGATACCTGCGCCGGGGAATTTAATGCCAAGCAGCCGTATTTTTATTCGACCTACGAGACACAGCAGGAGGCAAGGGTTTCCGCCAATAAAAAAGTAGTCATTTTAGGCGGCGGTCCCAACAGGATAGGTCAGGGGATAGAGTTCGACTATTGTTGCTGTCATGCGGCGTATGCCCTGAAAGAGGAAGGCATAGAAAGCATTATGGTAAACTGCAATCCGGAGACTGTCTCAACGGATTACGATACTTCAGACCGCCTTTACTTCGAACCATTGACGCGGGAAGACATCCTTAACATCATTGACCTGGAGAAGCCCCTGGGGGTGATCGTGCAGTTTGGAGGGCAGACCCCTTTGAATCTGGCAGTGCCTTTGCGTAAGGCAGGGGTGAAGATCCTGGGGACTGCTGCCGACAGTATTGATATCGCCGAAGACAGGAAGCGTTTTAAGCAGATGCTGGAGAAACTCGGGCTTCTGCAGCCGGAAAACGGCACTGCCTTCACGTACCAGGAGGCAAAAGAGGTTGCCCGCAAGATCGGATACCCGGTGCTGGTGAGGCCTTCTTATGTGCTGGGAGGCAGGGCGATGGAGATCGTCTATGACGAATCCACTCTGGAGCGCTTCATTACCGAAGCAGCCAGCGTTTCAGGCGAACACCCGGTGCTCATCGATAAGTTCCTGGAGGACGCTATTGAAGTTGACGTTGATCTTATTGCCGACGGAGAAACATCCGTCATCGGCGGCATTATGGAGCACATTGAGGAGGCAGGGATCCACTCCGGCGATTCTGCCATGGCGCTCCCGCCTTTTACCCTTTCGCAGGACATCCTCAATCGTATCAGGGAGGCCTCCTGCAAGATGGCTAAAGAGCTTTGCGTCATCGGGCTGATGAACGTCCAGTATGCCATCAAGGACGAAAAGGTATATGTCTTGGAAGTTAATCCTCGCGCCTCCCGGACCGTGCCGTTCGTCTCGAAAGTCATCGGGGTACCGCTGGCAAAACTGGCGACCAAGGTCA
>Ga0101944_10002257_pt1 | contig 32355 bp, 28 predicted proteins | sample DewCreD2012metaG_FD_75245 | JGI IMG/M metagenome (GOLD analysis project Ga0101944, IMG submission 75245) | Hot spring sediment bacterial and archeal communities from British Columbia, Canada, to study Microbial Dark Matter (Phase II) - Dewar... ... | reverse complement strand
CAACCTCGCGGTATCCACCATGTACTCGTAATACGTGACGGCCTCCGAATACGTAAAGGCGATCGAGGGGCTCTTTCTCCGGACAGACTCTCGAACCACGTCCTGGGGAAACAATTCGGTGGACTGGACCTCCTCCGGCTTCTTCTGGGAGATCTCCCAGTTCTGGCAGTTCAGACACCTGAAATTGCAGCCCGTGGTGGCAATGGAAAAAATGGAAGTGCCCGGGTAAAAGTGATACAGGGGCTTTTTCTCGATGGGATCCACATGGACCGCACAGGGGTTTCCATAAGCCAGAGAGTAAAGCTTCCCGTCAATGTTGACTCTGGATCGACACACGCTACGGTCCCCAGGCTCCAGAAGGCAGAGGTTCGGGCAAACCAGGCACTGAACATTTTTCCCGTCCGAGCTGTAGTAGGAACCTTCCACCGACCATCGCCAGGGTTTTGCCGGTGCATCCTTCCGGAAAATCTCCCCGCGGATATCCTCTCCCCGGTTCCGGCCGAAGCAGAGCCCGGCGCCGGCGCACAGAAAGGCCGGGATTCCGATTCCAACCGTTTTCAGGAATTCTTTGCGGGTCATGCTCACAAGACCGTCCGCCTGCTCGGGAAGAGAACCAGAATGTTACTTGAAATCTTGACCAGGATCAAAAAGATTATGGCCATCTGGATGCCCAGCAGAGGGATCAGAACGGTTCCCGTGGCCAGAGTCCCCACGGCGGCACCCGTCAAATCCGCTGCGAGGCACCCGGCTGCAGGGCTTTCCTTTTCACCGATCAGGTCGGCGGCCAGGGGAAACTGATACCCACAGAAAAAGGAGAAGCCAAAACCATAAGCCAGGAAATACGCTTGGGCAATGTCCCCCTCGGAAAAACTGATCCACACATAGAACCCCACGAGAAGGACAAAAAGAATGATCTCGGAGAAAATGAAAGGAATCAGGCCTCGCCCCTTGAACCGGTTTCCAATCATCGCGCCCGGGAGCAGTCCCATGAGGAAGGCAGTCACAATCGCTCCGAGCTTGAGATAGATGTAACCGTACATGAGCTGAAAGGTGAAGATGATCAGCATCTCCACACCCATGTTGGCCAGCCCCGTGGTGAAAAGCACGTATTCCTCCCGGCGGAGAAAGATGAGGTACAAAACCGTGAGCCCCAGACCCACCAAGGCAAACATTTTGGGAGAGGATCCGTGCTTGGTAAACCATTCCTGAAAGACGGCATTCATGATCCTGGGCTCAAAGTCGGAATTGATCGGGGCCTTTGGGTCCAGCTTCTCCCGGAGCGCATCCATTCGTTCCTGGGTCACGTTGCCGTGGTAGAACCCCTCCAGGTAGGAGGTTTGAATGGATTTCAGCGCAAGCCGGCCGGGCACGTCGGTCCAAAGGTCCCCGTCTCTGCAAAGGAAATACGCCTTTTCCCCGGGAAGGATAAGGACGTTTCGAAAATGCCGGCTCGCCGTGTTGTAGAGAATGGAGAGCTTGCTCCTCTGGATATCGCTCAAATAGTTCGGCGCCACCTCCACGCTGAAGGAGAGGACACCGCCCGGTTCAAGAACGTTTTTGGCCAGAGCAAAAAACTCGGAGGTGAAAAACCGGTTGATCTGAAACGTGTCAGGTTCAGGAAGATCCACAATCACGGCGTCATAGGTCTTGCGCGACCTCTTGATGTAATACCTTCCGTCGTCATGGATCATGGCCAGAGACGGAGACCGGGCGATCAAATCCAGTTCCTGTGCCACCCCGGTCAAGCGGGGATCGAGTTCCACGTAGTCCACTTCAGCCGGAGCATACTTCGAGACCTCCAAAAGCGTTTCCCCCAGTCCGCCGGAGACGAGCAGAACCCTTCGCACCTCTTCCAGCTGGCTCAAGGCATAGTGAATTTTTTCTTCGCTGTTCACAATATCCGCGTCGGAATAAAAGGGGGTCCCGGATTCCCAGAAGGTATGCTGCGGCCCCTCTTTGCTGATCACAATGCGGCCGTAAGGGGATTCCACGTATCGGAGGATCTCCCCGTACTGGGAAGCCAGGGTGAGCTTCTCAAAATGGCTGTTCAGACCAAACAGGCAGAAGGCCCCTGTCCCCAGGAGGACGAGGAAAAAGAGCACGAATCTTCGAAAGGCGAGAAAGAGGAGAAGAACCACCGCAATCAGAAAGGCGGAGGTGATGACGATGCTCACGAACGGGGTGAAGGAATACACCAAAACAAAGCTGAACAGGAGCCCGCCGGTGATGTCTCCGATGCTGTCTGTCACATAAAGCCCGCCGGAGGTGAAGGTCTCCTCCCGTTCGTTCAGGACTCTCAGGGAGTAAGGAAGGATAAAGCCCAGGAGCAGGCAATAGGGGGCTATCGTGGCGAGGATGTACAGGAAGATCGCATGGAACCCCGGAGAGGTACCGTGGACAAAAACGCTTTCCCTGAAATACCGGATGAGAATGAGCTGAGCCAGGGGCCACCAGGCCAGAAGACCGGAGAGAAGGGAAAAGGCGGTCACTGAAGGCCGGCGAAAGACCTTTGCCGCAAGGCTTCCAAGGCCGGTAAGCAGGAGCCAGGAAAACAAAACCAGGGAGATGGTGATTTCATTGCCGTGAAACTGGGAAAGAAACTCCCGGACGGTGAGGAGTTGAACGGCGATGGAAGAAACGCCGGTAGCCAAAATCGCCCATACCAGGAATACGTTCACATGCCTTTTCACTCCGGTCTCCCGTTCCGGAAAAGCACCTTATTCTTCTTCGAACGCCTGCACTTGATAAACATGGACCTCCAGTTTTTCACGGGCCCAAGCGTCTCGATCCAATCCTGCCTTGAGACAGAGATGGGTCAGGAAATCCTTCTTGTTCGGAAGCTGTTCCCAGACCTGGGGAAGAAAAGTGGCCTGATGAGGCCCTTTTCGAACGATCACCCCGTCCGTACCGGGCCTCAGTTTGGCCAAAAGGTCATTGGCGTCGGTATACGGCAGCGGCTTGGGTTCCGTGAGAATGCTCACCTCGACCTTGATCTTCTCGAACTCGTTTTGGCCCAGAGGCCTGAAGCGCGGGTCCCGGAAGGCTGCGTTGATCGCATTGATCCGGACCCCTTCGATGAGGGACTCCTGAGGGATGATGTGGCCGATGCATCCCCTGAGGGCCCCATTCAACGTGAGGGTGACAAAGGTCCCTCGCCTTTCCTGGAATTTCGGGGAACCGGCTGCTTCCGGTTCGCTCTTGTCTTGCGGGTTGAAGAGGGCTTTATGAATGGTCTCCCTGGCCACCGCCACAAGCTGCCTCCCTTCCTCTTCCGTTAGCTTGTCTGTTTCGCTCATTGCGCCCTCCTTCGGCTTTTCTTTGATCCTCTGAGTGCCCTTGCCTTCCGCTCTTGCTCCCAGGGCCATCCCAAGAACAAGAATCCATAACACCAGGGCCATCCTGGCAGCCCGTTTCACGCCCATCTGTCCGCCTCCATCTATTATTTTCCCTTGATTCCGAAGGCTTTGTCAAAAACATTCAGACAAGGCGGTAAACGGGGGTTTCAACATGTGTCTTCTTGCAGCGGGGGCATCGGCTGGGTCGTGTGAAGCGCCTTCGTTCCTCGAACACGTACCCGCAGGACATGCAGCGAAAAGGAAGCACCACCAGCTTTCTTTTCTGTGCCGAAGCGGAACGCGAGACATGAGGGAGATGGTCGTAGACCTCCCGTTCACGGATGCCGATCGCCTGGGAGATTTCCCTGGCGGTCATCTCCTTCTCGCCCAGGAGAAGGAAGATTTTCTGGCGCATGGTCTGGGAATGGCGTTGAGTGTTCATGGTCTTCACGCGGCGGTCTTTCCGAATTGGTCACCGTCTAGCTCTTTGAAATGATCACAGAAAAGGGCCTTCCCTTTCAAAGAGCTGGACGGTCACCCAAATTTTATCCTGATCCTCTGACGGCCCCTTATTCTGTCACAGGCCGCGCCCCCCTGCAATACCCGCATGAGGGAAAGGTTGATTTTCATTCTTCGAGGATGTATGGTGAAACACCCAACAAAAACAACCTGGCGGAGGCCCATGAAAGTCGGCATTGAGAATAAAGTGGTGGCGCGGTTCCGGGATGGGAAAATCCTGAAGGGTTTCACAAATGACTTCTTTCCCAACAAAGACGTGTTTCACATCTCCAGCTCAGAAAGGGGAAAAGATCTCATTGAAGTGTTTGTCCCGGATCTCAAGGCCCTTTTTTTCGTAAAAAGCTTCGAGGGCAAAAAAGATCATCGGAACCATGACCATCCCGATGTCCTGGAAAAGCTCAAGAAAACACCCGGCGTCAAGCTGAGCATTGTTTTCGACGACGGCGAGAAGATGTTGGCTTTCACTCAGGGATATGAACCCGGCCGAAAGGGATTCTTTATCTTTTCCGCTGACCCCGAGAGCAACTGGGAAAGAGCCTTTGTGGTCAAGCGATCCACCAAGGAAGTCACAAGGGTCAGGTAAGGTTTCTCTCCTTCATCCATGCTTGAGCCACCAGGGCTGCCTCCCAAATGGCTTCATACCCCGTGCACCGGCACAGGTTCTCAGAGAGGGCTTCCCGGATCTGCTCTTCCGTGGCCTCCGGATGGTTGGTGTAAAGCGCATAAAGCCTCATGATGAAGCCGGGAGTGCAGAAACCGCACTGGACCGCTCCGGTCCTCAGAAAAGCCTCCTGAATGGGGTGGAGGGTTCCGTCCGGGTCAGCCACTCCTTCGATGGTCACCACCTCGATCCCTTCCAGTTTTTCCCTTCCCCTGAGGGTGCAGGCCTTCACGGCCCGGCCGTTCACCACGACGGTGCAGCTTCCGCAGGCTCCATACCCGCACCCTTCTTTGGCGCCGGTGAGTCCAAGCTGATCCCGAAGAATCTCCAGCAAGCTTTCCTTGGCCGGGTAAAGCACGTTGTGCCTGATGCCGTTCACGGTGAGGGTGATCCAATCGCTCATGGAAGCACCTCCAGGATGTCTTTGGGCAACACCGGAACGCGCACGAACTCATGACCCGTGGCATCAAACAAGGCATTGAGGATCGCCGGGGCCACGGCCACCATGGGGTGCTCCGCAATGCACCGGGCGCCGAAAGGTCCCCGCTTCTCAGGAGTCTCCACGCAGATCACGCTTTGCTTTCTCGGAGCATCCTTGAGTCGAGGCATTTTGTACCGCACCCAAGTGGCGTTGGTCATCTTTCCCTGCTCGGAAAACTCCACCCGCTCCTTCAGGGTCTGGCCGATGCCCATGACCACGCCGCCCACAATCTGCCCCCGAATCATCTGAGGGCTGATGACCCGGCCCACGTCAAAGGAGGAGACAAAATGATCGATTCTCACCTCGCCGGTCTTTTTGTCCACTCTCAGCTCACATCCCTGGCACCCGAACGTCCAGGTGCCTCCGGCCGTTCCCATGCCGAATTTCGGATCCGGTTCCACATAGCCGGGAAGCCTGTCTCCGGCCGTCGCTTCCACGACTTCCCCCACGGTGAGCCCGTTTTCGTAGCTGAACCCCCTGGCCAGATCCCGGACCGCCACCTTGCGGTCCGGATCGGTCTTCACAAACACGCTCTCGCCGTCATAGTCCACATCTTCCGGCTTGACCCTGAGCACCGTGGCGGCATTTTCTTTGAGCATGCGGATGGCCTTTTCCGCCGTCTTGATCACCGCGTTCCCGCCCCGGTAGGTGAACATGGAAGCCACGGTCTGCCACTCCCAGGGCGAGTGCTGGGTGTCCACTTCGTGAAACACGGCAACGCGCTCAGGGGCAATTCGAAGCGCCTCCGCCGCGATCTGCGTCATGGCCTGTTGCGCGCCCTGCCCCATCTCGATGCCGCCGAGATTGACGTGCACGCTTCCGTCCGCGCAGAATTTCATGTGGCAGCAGGAAGACGCGTTCGGAGCCCCCTTGGGGGACTTCATCATGGACGCCACCCCGCGGCCGTAGAGGTAGCGCTCATCGTCCTGGGGTTTGGGCCCTTTGAACAGCTCCTTTTCCACGTTTTCGAGGCACTTGAAAAGATTTCCGTTGTGGTCCCGGATGGTTTCCCCCAGCGAATTCCTTCTCCCTTCTGAAAGAAAATTCTTCCGGCGAACCTCGAAAGGAGAGAGGCCCAGCTTGCGGGCCATCATGTCCACGAGGCGCTCGGACACGAAGCAGCCTTCAGGGTGGCCGTAGCCCCGGTAAGCGCCCACCGGCGGGGTGTTGGTGTAGACGCCGTAGGAATCGACGTGGCAGTGCTCGATCGCATAGGGCCCCACGCAGTTGTGACCCGCCACCGTGACGATATTGACGGCGGCATCGCCATAGGCGCCGTCGGAGAAGTACAACTCCGCCTGAAACGCCGTGAAGGTCCCGTCTTTTTTGGCGCCGAGCCTGGCCCGCGCTTTCATGCCCCGGCCCAAGACCGTGCTCGTCATGACTTCCTTGCGGCTGCAAATGTAACGGACCGCGTACCCGGGCACAGTCCTCGCCACGCTGGCTACCATCGGTTCGATGGTGACGTCCGACTTCCCTCCGAAGCCGCCGCCCAGGTAGAGCGCATGCACCCGCACCTGGGCATGGGGAAGGCCGAACATGTCGGCCACGGTCTGCTGGAGCGCAAAGGGCGCCTGGGTGCTGGCCCAGATCTCCACGCGATCCTTGCCCTGCCACCGGCACACAGCGCCGTGAGGTTCGAGGGCGGAGTGGGCGCTCAGGGAAAATTCGAACGATGCCTCCACCGACACATCCGCCTCTTTGAAGCCTTGCTCAATATCACCCTTCCGCAACTTGTAATGGTGGAAAATGTTCGTTCCCGGCTCAGGGAAGTAGGCTCCCAGGCGGCGATACGCTCCGAGCCTTTCGTGGATCAGGACTTCCTTGTTTCGAGCGGCCTCCACAGGGTCCAGAAGAACAGGAAGCGGTTCATACACCACCTTGATTTTGGGGAGGGCCTTCCTGGCGTGATCCAGGGTGTCCGCAATCACCGCTGCAACCGGTTCTCCGGCGTGCCTCACCTTGTCCACGGCCAAAGGGCTTTGGTCGTAGAAACCGGATGCAGCAAACACCAGCGGGCAGTCCTTCCCCGTCACGACCTTCACGACCCCTTCGCCGGCTTGCGCTTCAGAGGTGTCTATGGATTGAATCCGGGCATGGGCAAATTCCGGCCTGAGGATCTGGAGATGGAGCATCCGGGGCAGCTTCAGGTCCGCCACATACTGGGCCGAGCCCGTCACCTTGGCATACCCGTCCGTTCTCTCAAAGCTCTTGCCGATGTATCGAAAGCTCATGCTTCTCGCTCCTGCGCGGGTATCGTGTCTCGGAAACAGGTTGTCATCTCGACCCCTTCGAGTGCCTCAGGGTAAATCCGCCTGAGGCGGATAAACTCCGGGAGAGATCTTTCAAGCGCGCTGAACGACAAGATTTCTCTCCCGCTCGCAGAGCAGGATCGAAATGACATTCTAATAGGTTGCCTTGTGATACACAACGCTAGGATCCTTTTTCTTCCCTGCGATAAGCCTTAAGCAACCCTGCCGGCACAGAGGCCTTTCTCGAAACGCTCACCAGGGCGACAATGGTGAGCAGGTAAGGAATCATGAGGAACACATGGAAGGACAGTTTGATTCCCACACCCTGCAGCCTCAGCTGAAGCCCGTCCAGAAACCCGAAGATCAGGGCCCCCAGCGTGCCCTTCACAGGATCCCAGTTCCCGAAGATCACCATGGCAATGGCGACCCATCCCCTTCCCCCGATCACATCGATGAGGAACATGTTCTGATGGGCCAGGGTGAGGAAAGCCCCTCCGATCCCCATGAGCGCTCCTCCGATGACCAGACAAAGCGTGCGGGTCAGGGCCACGTTGACCCCCACTGTATCCGCCACAAGGGGATTTTCTCCCACCGTGCGAATCTTCAGACCTGCTTTGGTCTTGTAGAGCAGGATGGAGAGCGCCGGAACCAGGAGCCAGGCGACGTAGGTGAGCGTATACTGTTTGAAGAGACCCGGTCCGAGGACCGGAAGATCCGACAGCAGGGGAATGGCGACCTGCTGGAACGGCTTGACCGTGGGAGGGACCGTGGGAGACCCGAAGTGGAGCCGATAGATGAACATGGCCAGCCCGGCCGAGAACAGGGTGATGCCCAGGCCCGACACATGCTGGCTCAATCCCAGGTGAACTGAAAGAAACGCCATGAGGAGCCCCAGGGCCATGCCCACCAGCGCCGCCGCAAGCACGCCGAACCAGAGCGACCCCGAGGAGATGGACACCAGGAACCCGGTCATGGCGCCCATGAGCATGATTCCCTCAATGCCGAGATTGAGCACGCCCGACCGCTCCGTAAGGATTTCCCCCAGGGTGGCGAAAAGGATAGGGGTCGCCATTCTCATCATGGCGCCCATCAGCCCTGAAATGAAGGCGGCTTCGAGAACCTGGTCCATCATTTCCGCACCACCTTTAACCGGTATTCCGTGAAAAGGAGAAAAACGAGCATGATCATCAGGGCCATACCCTGGATGACTTCTGCGATGTAGACGGGCACGCCGGTCATGCGGCTCATGGTCTGGGCCCCCACGATGATGATGCTGAAAAAAAGCGCGGAAAACAGCACCCCCACAGGGTGCAAATTCCCCAGCATGGCGATGACGATCCCCGAGTACCCGTACCCCGGCGAGAGGTCCATGATGAGGCGATACTGCAGGGCACAGAGCTCGCCCACGCCGGCCAGCCCTGCAAGCCCTCCGGAGATCAGGGCGGTCCAGAGAATCACGGTGTTCGTGTGGATGCCGCCGAAACGCGCGGCTCTGAGGTTAACCCCCACCGCCTTGTTCTGGTACCCGAAGGTGGTCTTGTTGTTGATGAACCAGATCACCGCCACGGCGAGCACCGCGATGAGAATGCCCAGATGAAACCGGGAACGGGGCATGAGAATGGGATACTTGGCCGCAGCGATGATCTCCGAAGATCGGGGCCAGCTGGATCCCGGCTGCTGGAGGGGTCCGAAGAGAAGGGCCCCCATGATGTGAATCATCACGTAGTTCAAAAGGAGGGTGGACACCACGTCATCCACTTTCAGTTTGGTCTTGAGGATCGCGGGGAGAAAGGCCCAGAGCCCGCCGGCCAGAAAGCCTGCCGCGATCACCGTGGGGAGCACCAGCGCGGAGGGCATCGTCTTGAGGGAGATTCCAAGCACTGTAGCCGTGAGCGCTCCTGCAAGGAGTTGGCCTTCCGCGCCGATATTCCAGAACTTGGCCCGAAACGCAAAGGCCACGGCCAGACCGGTGAGGATGAGCGGGCTGGCCTTGACAAAGGTCTCCAGCAGATTGAACCGCGTGCCCAGGGCGCCGTAGAACAGGTAAAAGTAAGATTTCCAGAGTTCACCGCCCGCGATGAGAATCGGGACGGCGGAGAGGATGAGGGTCGCCGCCACAGCGGCAATGGGAATGACGATCCTGGCCCACCCGGGAAGGGGCTCGCGCTTGACGATTCTGAGCCTCATTCCTTTCTCACCCCGCTCATCCAAAGCCCGATCTGTTCTCTGGAAGCCTCTTCCACCAGGGCCTCTCCCATCACCTCGCCTTCGTAAAGCACGGCAATCCGGTCACTCAGAGCGAAAATCTCATCGAGGTCCTCCGAGATGAGAAGGACCGCTGCACCGCGCTCGCGTTCTTCCAGGATTCTCTGATGCACGTACTCCGTGGCCCCCACGTCAAGGCCGCGCGTGGGCTGGCTGGCGACCAGAACGGCGGGCTTGCCCGCCAACTCCCTGGCCAGCATGACCTTCTGAAGGTTTCCTCCGCTGAGGCTCTTGGCCTCAGCCTGGGGACCCGCGGTCTTGATGTCATAGGCCCTGATCAGGTCTTCGCTGAACCGCCGGATCTTCTTGAAGTCCAACAGTCCTCTTCGCTGGAACCCTGGAGACACGTGGTTCTCCAAGATCAGGTTCTCTTCCACGGTGAGGTCCATGAGCAGGCCGGTCTCTATCCGGTCCTCGGGGATTCTGCCCATTCCGAGGCGGATGGCGGACATTGGACTTCCAAGACGCAGACGGCGGCCGTTGATTTTCACGGTCCCTTGAGTGGCTTCCCGGATCCCGAAAAGAATCTCGGCCAATTCCCTCTGGCCGTTCCCTGAAACCCCGGCAAGGCCCAGCACTTCGTTCCGGCGCACGCACAGGCCAATGTTCTTCAAGACAGGAAGCTTCTTGTCATTGAGGGCGTGCAGGTTTTCGATCTCCAGAACGGGCTCACCCTGCTGCAGCGTCTTTTTGTCGAGTCTTTCGAGCAGCTCGCGGCCCACCATGAGGTTGGCCAGCTCCCTGAGAGTCGTCTCTTTGGTCTTTTTCTCCGCCACCACCTCTCCGGCCCTGAGCACCATGATCCGGTCGGAGATGCTCATCACCTCGTGGAGCTTGTGGGAGATGAAAACAATGGATCGTCCCTCCTGAACAAGGGACTCAAGGGTCCTGAACAGATCTTCCGTCTCGCCCGGCGAAAGCACGGCTGTGGGCTCGTCCATGATCAGGATGTCCACATCCCTATAAAGGGCCTTGAGAATTTCGACTTTTTGCTGTTCTCCCACGGACAGGGTCCAGATTTTTGCCTCAGGATCGAGTTGCAGCCTGAACCTCCTCTGAATCTGCCGGAGCTTTTCTTTGGCCGCCTTGAGGTCCAGGAACAGCCCTTTTCCCGTGTCCGTGCCGATGATCACATTTTCGAGAACCGACTGGGAAGGGACCAGGGCAAAGTGCTGGTGGATCATGCCCACACCGCGGCAAATGGCATCCTTCGGGCAGGTGAGGTCCACCTGCTCCCCTTTGATAAAGACCTCCCCCTCATCGCAGGCGTAATAGCCGAAAAGGATGTTCATGAGGGTCGTCTTTCCCGCCCCGTTTTCACCGAGGAGCGCACAGATCTCCCCGGGATAGAGGCGAAAAGAAACCCCCTTGTTCGCGGCCACGTTGAGAAACCGCTTGGTGATGGAGCGCATTTCAACAACAGGTTGCTGAGCTGTCATTGCGGGACACGCCTGCTGAAGCAGAACGGTCACCCCAGAGGCACAGAGGGCACAGAGACCAGCTTTTTGATTGTCGGGGGATACCGCCAAACAAAAATGTTCTGCCCGAAGAGAAGCCCTCAGGGTTTATTTTCGTCTATCGGTAGCTCCCGATAGAGGAAAAAATAAAATGTCCCTCTGTGTCCTCAGTGCCTCTGTGGTGAAAATCGGTTTTAAAAAGAGAAGCCCGGCCGCAAGCCGGGCTTCCCCAAGCCTTAGTCCGAAACCGGGGGTTGCTCGTCAATGGGCACGCGGAAGGTGCCGTTCAGGATCTTCTTTTCCAGATCCCTGACCTCCTGGATCACCGCTGCCGGTAGTTTTTGTTCAAAGCCGTGGAAAGGCGCCAGCCGGGCTCCGCCCTTGGCCATCATGGACCACTCCCCGAGGTCCATGGCCACCCAGGCTTTCTTCTTCACCATCTCGATGCAGAACTTGATGGTGGGGTACATGTCCCAAACCGGCCCGGTGATCACCACGTCCGGGGCCAGGGCATTCTGATCGGACATGTTGCCGAAGGCGAGAATCTTCTTTTCTTTGGCCGCTTCGAACACTCCGAAGCGCTCCGCATAGATCAGATCTGCACCGGCCTCGATTTGAGCAATCGCGGCTTCCTTGGCCTTTGGAGGATCGAACCATCCTCCGATGTAGGAGATCTTCACCTTGACTTTCGGATTCACCTTCAACGCTCCGGCCTTGAAGGCGTTGACCAACCGGTTGACTTCGCCGATGGGAATGGCGGCCACCACGCCGAGGATATTGGTCTTGGTCAACCGGCCTGCGATGATGCCGCAGAGATAGGCCGGCTCGTGAATCCAGTTGTCGAACACGGAATAGTTCGGGGCCACAGGGCCAAATTCCGATCCGAAAGCAAAGGCGATCTTCGGGTAATCCTTGGCCACCCGTCTCGAGGGTTCTTCGCCTGCCAGGAACGCATCCCCGACAATCAGGTCGAACTTTCTCTCCGCATATTCTCTCAGGACCTTCTCGAAATCCGCAGCCGCCACCTTTTCTGCGAATTCGTACTCGATGTTTCCCATCTCTTTCTTGGCCTTCAGACAAGCTTGATGGATGACGCCGTCCCAAGGCTCCTCAATGGCGGTTTGGAATATGGCGGCGATCTTGAAGGGTTTCGCCTTCTGCTCCGCTCCAAAAGCGAGGGAACAGGCCACAAGAACCATCATCAAAGCCAATAGCACTTTCTTCATCGCAATCCTCCTTCCTTACTGATTCAAACGGTTCAACCAACCCTGAAACCCATAAGAACTCCTTCAACGTTTTCCCTTGGAGCCACTCACCGGCATGTCCCCTTGGAACCCTGTCACCTCCTTTCCGTCTTTGATCACGTGTCGTGGGGCGTCATGGTAGGTGAGCGCCTCCCAAACACTCTCCGCATTCAGCACCACCAGGTTCGCCCTGTTTCCTTCTTTCATCTCAAACCCGTGGATGGCCATCGCCTGGGCAGCCCTCGTGGTGATGAGATCATAGAGGATTTCCATCTCTTCGAAGGTGGTCATCCACATCAGGTGGGAGGCCAGAAAGGCCACTTCGAGCATGTTGTTTCGGCCGTAGGGATAATAGGCATCCGCGATGTCGTCCTGGCCCAAGGCCACGGCAATGCCTTCGTCATAAAGATCCCGGACCCTGGCATGGAGCGGTCCTGTCTGGGGATCGGAGATCACCGCGATTCGGGCTCTTTTCAGGAGCGCTGCGATCTTTCGAAAATAGGGCTCCGGATACAAGGCCAGGGCTCGGGCGTGGTGGGCCGTGACTCTGCCCTGCCACCCTTCCTTGAGCGTTTTCACGGCGAGCATCTCCAGGGTGCGAAGACCGGGATCCCCTGCATCATCCATGAGCATGGAGACGTCCTTGTCATACTCCCTGGCCAGTTGGAACATGCGGTTGATGTGCTCCTGCGCATCCTCATCGGTGTATTCAATCCAGGGAATCCCCCCGACCACATCGGCTCCCAGGTCCAGGGCCTTTCGCATAAAGGCCTCGGCACCGGGATCACGCACAACGCCGTCCTGAGGGAAAGCCACGACCCGGATGTCCACCGCTTCTTTGAATTCTCTCTTGGCCCTGAGCAGGGCTTTCACCCCCTCGAGCTTGGCCTTGGTGTCCGTGTCCGCAAAGGCGCGGAGGTGGGTCGTTCCGTATTGAACGGCCAGCCGCACCGCTTTTCTCACGTTCTGGATGATCCAGGACTCCTTGTATTGCTCTTTCACCTTGGAGGCCAGTTCGATGGCGGTCATGGCCCTTCCCATGGCCCCCCGCTGATAAGAGACCAGGGCCTTGTCCCCGACCCTTTCCAGGGTGTACACCTTGCAGAGGTGGAGGTGGGAGTTCACAAAAGACTCGGTGACGAGCTTTCCGGACGCATCGATCTCCTTGGAAGACTTTCCTGTCAGCTTCTTACCGATGCGGGAGATGCGATCCCCTTTGATCCCGATATCCAGGAGGTTTTTCCCTGAAAACCGGGTCCTCGCATGGCGGATCACCAAATCAAAAGTCACTGTTTTCCTCCCCGGTGCAGACCTTGGAAATGCCCCTCTTGATAACACCGACCCCGGATATTGTCAAAAGCTGAATGAATGAGAAACAAAGGGACAAAGCAGAAGACTTCTTTTTTGTCTTTGTCCCTTTGTCACTTTGTCCCTATCCTTCTTTGTCCCTTTCTCCCTTTCTTCCTCGCCTCTTCATGAAGCCAAGGATTCAGCGCCCCTGCCACGTCGCCGAACTTCGTCAGCTTGGACATCTTTTTTTTCGCCATCAGGGCGTCGTACCGCTCATCCTCCACCATGGCTACGATCCTGCTGATGCTGGACTCTCCATCGACGAAGCGCCACGGGAAGCAGCCGATCACGGTCCGCTGGTTCAGCAGAAGATCCATGTCCCCTCCCAGGCACTCGGCGTGAATGATGCCGTGATTGAACATTTCGATGTGCATGAGTTGGTATTTGTCGTCGGAGAAGAATTCTTCCAGGCTTTTTCCGAACTTTTTCCGGAAAAAAGCCTCCGCCTCTTTCGCCTGCCTGGGCATCCAGGTTCGGATGATCGTGTTCATGGGATGGTCCGCGCTGCCGCAATCCACCCCGATCCACCGCAGCTTCTTTTTCTTCGCCCACACGGCAAACTCCCGGTCGGGTCCGGGGTGTTTCACCATGTAGCGGATCTCATCCGCTGTGGGCTGATCCCAGCCATAGTGGTGGTATCCGGTGTGGATGATCAGAATGTCTCCCTCCCTCACCTCCACCCTCTCCTCCACCTGCTTGGAGGTGTACAGGTCATAATCCGTGGTGCAGTCGCTGAGATCAACGACCACCCCTTCGTGGACCAGAAAATCCATATCCAGCGAGGCGATGTCCTTTCCGGGCGTGTAAAAGTGGATTTCCCCATCGAGGTGCGTGCCCACGTGGTTCGAATGGGTCAAAAGCATGCCGTTGGCTCCGTTGGGAGCCAGTCTTTTGAAGTACTTCACCTGCAGGGGTTCATAGGTCGGCCACGGCGGCGTTGCAATGCCCAGAGGCACAGTAAGATCAATGAATTTCATGGGTTCCTCCTTTAGGTCATGTTGCAGGGTGTTGATCTGGACATAAAATTCACGGTACCAACAGAGGGGGACAAGGTGCAAGGTATAAGGTAGACGGAAAGGAACATAGAGGGCATGACGTTAACCTTGTGCCTTGGACTTTGAACCTTGCACCTTCTTCATTCGCCGTACTTCTCCGCGAACGCTTCAAGCGCATCCTGAAAACAGCTCTCCGGCGGGTGCACCAGTCCCGCTCCCACCATCCCGATGCCGGGCTCCTTGTGGGCGATCCCTGTGTTGATCGCAGGCAGGATTCCGGTTTCCACCACCTTGAGCAAATCGATCCCCGTGGGCGTTCCCCTGAAATCCAGGCCCGGGATCTGATAGGTGTCGTTTTCCGCCGCCGTGATCTCGTACATCTGCCGGGTGTATCGGACCGCATCGCTCGCGCTTCCTCCCACGAATTTCACGATGGCCGGCGCAGCCGCCATGGCAAATCCGCCGATCCCTGCAGTCTCGGTGATGACCGAGTCGCCGATGTCCCGGGCCGCATCCTTTGCGGAAAAACCCGGGAGATAAAGGCCCTCCACGATGCCGGCCGGTCCTGTGAACCAGCGATCCCCGAGCCCGGAGACCCGGATGCCGAACTCCGTCCCATTCCTCGCCATGGTGGTCAGCACGGAACTTCCCTCCACAAAAGCGGCTGCATCCGCCGTGCACTTGCAGGAGGGCATGGTCAGGTTGAGGAAAAAGTGATCATTCCCGTGAATGAACTTGAGAATTCTCTCGATCTTCTCCCTCCGTTCATCAAGCATCACCAGGTCCGGAGCAATCTCCCTGATGAAGAGGGAAGTCCCTGCCCTGTTTCGGTTGTGGCCTTCATCTCCCATTTGCAGAGCCTGGGCAATCAGGCTTTTCAAGTCCACAGGCCCGTGCCGGTCAAGCGCTCTTTTCAGGGCAGGCGCCAAGTCTTCAGCCATCCAAGAGAGCCTTGCGAGGACTTCCTCTGAAAAGGCGCCATAGCGAAGAACCTTTCCCAGGCCTTCGTTGAGCGTACAATAAGCCCGGTTCCCGAAGGTCCTGTTCTCCACCACCCAGACGGGCATGCTCCAGGTCACCACGCCGGCCATGGGTCCCACGCTGCAGTGATGGTGGCAGGGCTCGAAGAGAATGTCTCCTGAAGCGGCCAACGCTTCAGCCTCCTGCCTGTTCCCTGCCAGCTTCTCCAGCATCAACCCGCCGATCACCGCGCCCTTCATGGGCCCGCACATGTTCTCCCAGGTCACGGGCGGACCGGCATGGAGAATCATGTTCTTCTTCATCCCGGGGATGACTTCACCGGCGGTCGACACATCGATAAGCGTCGGCCTTGCCCTCTGAATCCTGGAAACCGCCTCCTGGTTGGCCTCTTCGATTTTCATCTTCATTCGCGTGCAGCCCCTAATGCAGGCTTTGATCGTAACCGTTTAGCTCTTTGAAATAATTGCAGAAAAGGGCCATCCCTTTCATAGAGCTAACCTGTTACCTCTGATCCAATTTATCGAGCAAAGAGATCAGCCGCTTGTTTCCGCCCGCAGGAGGCCTCCAGTCCATGTGCAGGACATGAACCTTCTCTTTTCGCAAGTTCTCTGCAAAGGAGGCAAGGCCCAGGTTGATCACCTTCAGCTCCTTGCCGAAAAGCTCATGGATCTTCTTCACATCCATCTCTGGGCCGCCTTTTTCATGATGTGGACCGCCAGCAGGGCCGCCTGGGTGTTCGAGGGCATGACCAGACATCCGGCAGACTCCAGCTTCTTTTTCTGCTCGGTCCTGTTTTGAAAATCCTTTTCCGTGCCGGTGATGGAGGCCACGACGGAAAGATACCCTCCCCTTGCAGCAACCAGGGCTTTCGCTTTCCCTATGCTCTCTGCAAGGGAGCCGCAAGGGTCCTCGTGGGCCCCATAACCCAGCACAACGTCCAGGATCAGAAGCGCCGTTTCAGAATCGGCGGCTTCCTGGGCAATCCTTTCCTCTCTCAAGGAAGGGTCGATCATCGGATGGGGTCTTCCCAGAGTGAAGACATCGTCGCCCAGGTCCAGGAGGGTGTGCCCTTCAGAACGATGAGGAGATTGAAGCGCCTGTCCAGGCCCCTTCGCCATGTTGGAGCGAATCTTGAAACCCTCTTGCTCGAAAAGAAACATGGTTTCCAGGGCCAGCGTGCCCCCGGCAAAAAGCCCGCGTACATATCTTTGCGACCGGCTCATGTTGGCCGCTTCAGTCTCCGCCGTTCGGGACAGCTCCTCTTCCGAAAGCGACCGGAACGGAGGAGAGGGTGTCTCCCCTCTCGAAAGGGCCACGGCCATGGCAGCCGTTTCCTCCAAGTTGCCCGAAAACCATACAGCGCCCCGCCTCTCCAAGGGCTTGCGTCCCAGGAATTGAACCACACAGGGCTTTCCGGTCTCCTCCAGCCGGGAGAGAACCGCGGCCGCCGATTCTTCTGCAGGCGGTTTGGAAAGAACCACGATCACACGGGTCTCCGGGTCATGCTTCAAGGCCTCGATCCCCAGGAGCATCATCCTCCCTCGCACCCTGGGGTCCTGAAGATCTCTGCCTCCTGTTCCCAGGGCCTGAGAAATGCCTCCCTCCATTCTGTCAATGCAGCAGGTCACCTCTTGAAGCCCTGAGCCGGAGGCCGCCACAAGACCGATGCCCCCCCTCCGGACGACATTGGCAAAGCAGATCGGCTTGCCGTTGATAATGGCTGTTCCGCAGTCAGGACCCATCATGAGAAGCCCTTTTTCCGATGCCCTTTCTTTCAGATCCACCTCGTCTTCCACCGAGACATGATCGGAGAAGAGCATCACATGAAGCCCCTTTTTGAGCGCACGCCTGGCTTCCCGGGCCGCATAGGGTCCCGGAACCGAGATGACGACCAGGTTGGCTTCAGGGAGGATCTTGAGCGCTCCGTCCAGGCTCACGGGCTGATATTCCTGGTCCTCGCCGGCCCTCTCCCTTTTCTTTTTCAGAGTCTCTTCCGCAATCCGGCAGGCCTCCTCAACCGCTTCAGGGGGATCGCCCTCTATGGCAATGACGAGGTCATTGGGCTTCGGCAGTGCGGTTTCTCCTGAGAAAAAACCGATCCCCTTCAAAAGCTCCAGGTTCACGTCCGTTCCCATGACAACGGCCGCTTCCTGGATGCCGGGCAGCCGCTTGACGGCCTTGGCTGCCAGCATGAGAAAAACAGAATCGTAATAAGCGTTTTTGCGAACCAGAACCTTCTTCAACGTGGCCTCACATCCCTCCTGGGTCTCAGAGCCTTCCTTGCAAAAAAAGCAGGAATCCTGTCAGGGCGTCCGCGCCGGAGGTCTCTCCGCAGCTCACGCTCCTTTCCACAACCCTTGCAACGTCTTCCGGGCCTTCCGCAGCAGAGAGGGACCGAAGCATTTCAATCAGGTAGCCGGGAAAATTCCCCTGGAGCGCTTGCCACAATAGCGTCTTTCCCGCGTCATTCGTCCTGTTCAAGGCCGCCCCAAGAGCCTCCTTTTCCAGGGGCCACGGTATCACGGTCTTCTGATTTTCGGCAACCGCTTTCGCCCCTGCGGCCGGCCCTTGTTTCAGCGCTTCCTCTCCCAGCAAAACCCCTGTAATGAAATCATCCCCTGAAGGCGTGGACCCGGGCCCAAGCCCCACCAGGCTGGACAGGGTGGTATGCCGCAGCCCTTGCCTCGCCTTTTCCACAAAAGGATTGCCTCTTTGGTCTGTGCGGAGAAGCCCGAGAAGTCCTCCATCCCTTGCTTTTATCAGAAGCGCCCTCTTGAGAAGAGAGAGTTTCCAAGCGCTCAATCCCTTCACATGCGCTCGCAGGAGTTTGCCCTGCCATGTCGGCCGACCCAGAAGAACCACAGCGACATCCTTGGCGACCATCCGGTGCCCGTCAAAGAGGACCCACTCTCCAGGGGAAAGCTTTCCCGGCGGTTTTCTGAAAAGGGCGGGAACACATACACTCAGGGTGGTCATGGCGCGTGTCTCTTGGACAAAGGAGACGAGGAGCCCCCGGCTGTGGAGGACATTGACGGCGCTGGAGTGGGCTGAAACCACTCTCCCCCCTCCGGTCAGGGAAGGGACACCTGCCCCGACCAGAGTCGGAAACACCTGCCCTGCCGGGCATCGTTCAGGACGGGTCTGTGTCATTTTTCTTCAACCTGATCGTGGCCACTCCCGGTGACCATCCGGGTGCCGCAGCCGTGACGGTCAACACGGCCGGATTCTCCTTTCGAGGGTCGGCGAGGAACAGATCGAAAAACACGGTCGTTTCTCCTGCAGGAATCACCACAAAGGAAGGAACCCTGCCCTGAGAGGGATCATCGGTGAACAGGTCAATCACCAGATCAACGCGAAGAGGTCTGAGAATGCTGACGCTGCCCACTTTCTTCGAAGCCTCCCCTTCACGGTTCTCCTGCTCAATGCCCAGGAAAAGATCCAGCGCTTCGTTGTCCTCCACCCCTATTCCTCCCACGGCAGACTCCCAGCCGGGCACTCTCGCCGTGATCATCACTTCCCGTGTCCCATCCACTTCCTCATTGTCGAGAACCAGCAGGGAGAATTCTGCGGAGGGCTGACCGGCCAAAATCACCACCGTGGCCGGGACCACGACACTTGTCGCATCGTCTGTGCTCAGATAGACCGTGATGTCCCTGTCCGGGAGGGCACTCAAACGGACCTTGCCCCTATGGCGCAGCCAGCCGTCGCTTTCTGTGACCAGAGGAGGAATCTCTATCGAAAGGGTTGCACGCTCATTGTCTTCAACTTCCACGGCGGCTCCTGCCGGCACATAGCCCAGGGCAAAAGCCGTCACGCGAACCGCCTGTGGACCGTCGAGCAACGAGTCGTCCGGAATGGTCAAATCAAAGGAAGCCGAGGTGTGCCCTGCCGGGATGGGGATGCGGCCGGGGACAGAGACCTTCGAAGGATTGCTGGAAGTCAGGGTCACGACCAGTTCCTTCTTGAGCATCTCTTTGACAATCACGGCCCCTTTCCCAACGAGAATGCCGTCCCCCTCATCCACCTGTGGGGGAAGGACCACGGAAAGGGAAATGAGATCCAGGGGTTCTTCTCCTGATGAACCGATCACCTGGACCGGCACATTCTGTCCTCCAAAGGTCCCATCCCCCAGTTGGCCGGACCCGTTTTCTCCCCAGGACCACAGGGTTCCATCGTTTCGGAGGGCCACGCTGTGATTGGCGCCCGCCGCCAGGCTGAGCCCGCCGGCCAGGTCAGAGACCTCCACCGGCGTGTCGCTCGCCTGAAAGGTTGCGTCGCCCAACTGACCGTGATGATTGGCTCCCCAGGCCCATACCGTCCCATTGAACTTGAGGGCCAGGCTGTGGGACGCTCCTGCAGCGACGAGAATCACCCCGCTCAGTCCTTCGATCCGCACAGGAGTCGTCCTGTTCTCAAAGACACCCTCCCCTCCCAACTGTCCATCCCAATTTCGGCCCCAGGCCCACACCTTTTGATCCTCTTGAACTGCCAGGCTGTGATAGGCGCCGGCAGCGACAAAGACAACGCGTGAGAGTGCAGAAACCTGCACAGGCACTGTCCTGGTTCGAAACGACCCGTCCCCGAGCTGACCGTCGGCGTTTGCTCCCCACGCCCAGAGCGTTCCGTCCTTTTTGAGCGCGAGGTTGTGGTACCGCCCTGCAGAAACGGCGATCACCCCGGTCAGGTTTGAAACGCGCTCCGGGATCTTGCGGTTCTCCGTCGTTCCATTGCCGAGCTGGCCTGAACTGTTGTCTCCCCAGGCCCAAACGGTTCCATCCTTCTTGAGCATGAGGGAGTGGGAATATCCGGCGGCAATGGCCAGCCCCTCCAAGAGGTGGGGCACAGGAACCGGTTTCGTTCTGGACAGGAAGGTTCCATCCCCCAATTGGCCGCTGCCGTTATCGCCCCAGGCCCAGACCCCTCCATCGCCGGTCAGGGCCAAAGTATGGTTTCCCCCTCCTGCAACGGCAAACACGTTCCTTAGGGAGGAGACGGCGGTGGGCGCATTTCGGTTCGTCGCTGTGCCGTCCCCCAATTGCCCGTACCCATTGTCTCCCCATACCCAGACGGTCCCGTTGTCGTCAAGAGCAGCGGAGTGATAGTCTCCTGCCGCGATGGAGGGAGCAAAACGGGCATCCTCGCCGTCATCGAACACCACGATGCCTTCAGACCCTGAGGTCCAGCCTGGGACTGAAGCCGTGACCGTGACGCTTTTCGGGCCATCAACCACCACATCGTCCTCAATGACCAGATCAAAAGGGGCGGAACTCTGCCCCCTGGGGATCGTGACCGTTTCCTGGACCGTCACCTCCGATGGATCATCAGAGGATAGGAACACCTTCGCATCCTTATCGACCGGACGGCTGACCCTGACAACTCCTCTCCCGGAAAGACGGCCATCCCCCTCCTGGGCCGTCTTTGGGACCTCTACCGTCAGCGTAGCCGACTCGTTGTCATGCACGAGCACGGATCCGCTGATCGAGCCCCCCCCCGGCAGAGTCGCGGTGATGGTCACGACTTGAGTGCCGTCCAGGAGATCGTCATCCACCGTGGTGAGATCAAATAGCACCGAGCTCTCTCCTGCAGGAAACAGGATCCTCTTGTCAACCTCCAGTTCCGCGGGGTCGGAAGAGGCTAACCGGATTTCCACGGTCGAAGGCGGAGGAATCAACGCGCCAAGCGTCCCCGGAGCCACGACATCCGAATCTTTTCCTTCTGTGACGCTTTCCGGAAGGCTCAGAAAAAAACAGGCAGCACAATCGTTCAGATGGCTCTCGGCGAATTCCGACGGAACGCCTCCTCCTCTTGAAAGGCCGACCAAGCCGTCTCTGATCGCGATGCCGAGATGGGTGAGACGAAGGACACCGTCAAAAAACATTTCGATCTGGAAACTGTTCGGTTTTCCGGAGTAGTTCTTGGGCACGTCCTGGAACGTAACCACTGCCCTGTCCCTCAGCTGCTTCCAGGAAACCGTTCCGCCATGGGAAGGATTCAAATCGTCAAAAAGGGCTGAGATTCGAGGTTGAGAGAAGTGACGGTTCAACGACTCTTGATAGGAGCTATCCCCCGAGGAAAAGGTGACATACCCATTGCTCCCGACGAAGAACGTGCTGTAGCGTACCTCGAAAAAAGGGATCTGTGCTCCCCCTGCGAGGCGGACAGCGGCATAAGAATCGTCTGAAAGGACAAGCGCCGTTCCTCCCGAAGGGTCGGTAGGAAAAGAATAGGCTGGAGTCTTGCAAACAGCATAAAAGGACCTGGAACCGTCGGGCACGAAGGTGAGGGTCTGATTCCGGATATCATTGTCGTCCTGGTCAAAAATCTCCGTGAAGAAATCGGGGCGGTCGTCGTCTTCTACAGTAAGGGTGGCCGTGCCCGGAGTTCCCAGGATGGCCCCGCCCGTAGGATTGCTCAGCCTGATGGTTACCGTCTTATGCTCCTCCGCTGTGTTGTCATCGAGGATCGGAACAGAAAACGTCTTGGTCACCTCCCCGTCATGAAAGATCAGAGTCCCTGAGACACTCTCATAATCCGCTCCTGCGGATGCGGTCCCGTTCACGGTTTGATAGTCCACACGGATTTCACCGTTGCTGCTCGACCTGCGGACGACCGTGATCACGGCGCTTCGCTCTTTCTCCCCGACCGAGTAGGTTTCCGAGCTGAAACAGACCCGCCCCGGGTCATCGTCCAGAATGGTCAAGGCCTGTTCTGCGGAGGACCCGTCCTCTGCAGAGGCCTTGATGGCCAAAGCCCTTGAGCCATCGACCTCTCGGTTGTCGACGATCGTGATATCAAAGGAAACGGAGGTGTCTCCGGCCCGGATGACCACTTTCTGCGGCACAGCCGCCTGAGAGGGATCGCTGGAATAAAGATGGACCGTGAGGTCTGAAGGGAGGGGATGGGAGATCGTGATGGTTCCTCGGCCGGACAGCAAAGCGCCGTCTTCCGGGACCTGCTCAGGGAGGCTCAGGGTAAGGGCTTGGGTCAGGACGGGAAAAACGGCCTGCAGGAGGAACATCCCCAGCAGGAAGAGGGAGAATCGCAGTCCACGGAAAGCCGTCTTCGTCATAGGGGTTGAAAGCAAGGTTAAAGGAAGTGGACGGCTCTATGCCTCAAAGGCCTTGAAAACCAGAGAGGCGTTGGTGCCTCCAAAACCGAATGAATTGGACATGGCCGCTTTCACCTTGGCTTTTCTGGCTGCATTGGGAACAAAATCCAGATCACACGCCGGATCCGGAGTTTCATAATTGATGGTGGGAGGAATGACACCGTGCTTGATCGTCAGGGCGGTGAAGGCGGCCTCGACTCCCCCTGCCCCGCCCAAGAGATGGCCGGTCATGGACTTGGTGGAGCTGATCGCCATGTTGTAGGCATGCTCTCCGAAAAGCGCCTTGATCGCCCTGGTTTCCGACTCATCGTTGAGCTTTGTGGAGGTTCCATGGGCATTGATGTAATCGATGTCCTCCGGGGCAAGCCCTGCGTCCTCGAGCGCATTCTTCATGCACAAGACGGCCCCACCGCCGTCCGGCTCCGGCGCGGTGATGTGGTAGGCATCTCCACTCATGCCGTACCCGATGATTTCGGCGTAGATCGGGGCCCCCCGCCGCAGAGCCTGTTCCATCTCCTCCAGCACCAGGATGCCGGAGCCTTCGGCCATGACAAATCCGTCCCGGTTGAGTTCAAAAGGCCTGGAGGCTTTCTCCGGTTCATGGTTCCGGGTGGAGAGGGCTCTCATCGCACAGAATCCGCCCAAGGCCAGCGGCGTGACCACCGCCTCGGACCCCCCGGCGATCATGGCATCCGCCTTTCCTTCTCGAATGAGCCTGAAAGACTCTCCCACGGCGTGACAACTGGCCGCGCAGGCGGTCTCGATCGACAAGTTAGGCCCTTTGACGCCGAACTGAATGGCGATCTGGCCGGGAGCCATATTGGCGATAATGCCCGGGATGAAGAACGGGCTGATTCGGCGTGGCCCTTGCTCCAGAAGAACCTGGTGATAGTGCTCGAGCATGGCCAGCCCTCCGAGTCCCGATCCTGTCAGGCACCCGACGCGATGCCGATTGGAGTCATCGATTCTCAACCCCGATTCCTCCATGGCCATCCGAGCCGCAGCCACCGCAAAGTGGACGAAAATGTCAAACCGTCTCACTTCCTGCTTGTCCAAGAAATCCTCGGACCGAAAATCCCAGACCTGCCCGGCAATCTGGGAGGGAAAGGGAGAGGGATCGAATTTTTCAATCCTCCGGATCCCGGATTTCCCCGCGCAAAGAGCTTCCCAGGTTTTCTGAACCCCTGTGCCCAGGGGAGTCACCAATCCCAGGCCTGTCACCACAACCCTTCTCATCATAATCGCCTCATGCTCTGTTTCACGTGCTCAACAGAGACAGGTTCAGGACGCTCACTGACCCAGGGCCTTCTGAACATAATCAATCGCGTCCTGGACCGTGACAATTTTCTCCGCATCCTCATCGGAAATGGACACATTGAATTCTTCTTCCATCGCCATGATCAATTCCACCTGATCCAGCGAATCGGCTCCCAAGTCATCCACAAAAGAAGCCGTCGGAACCACGTCTTCTGCCGCCACATCGAGCTGTTCGATGATGATTTTCTTAACCCTCTCAATAAGATCTGCCATGAACGATTCCCTCCTTTGAGTCTTCTTTGGTCGCCGCACAAGCGCATTGATTCTTATTTTCCTTCGGGTAGGGGTGCCTCCCGGGACCGGTCACATATACAGGCCCCCGTTGACATGGATGACCTGCCCGGTGACGTACCTCGATGCCTCTGAACAGAGCCAGTAAACCGCTTCAGCCACGTCCTCCGGTTCACCGACTCGGCCCATCGGGATTTGTTGGATAAAGGCTTCCTTCACTTTGTCCGGCAGAGAAGAGGTCATCTCCGTTCGGATGTACCCCGGAGCCACCGCATTGACCGTGATCCCTCTTGCGGCCACCTCTCTGGCCAAGCTCTTCGTGAATCCGATCATCCCCGCCTTGGATGCCGAATAGTTGGTCTGCCCGGCATTCCCGATCTGGCCCACCAAGGAAGAAATGTTCACCAGTCGGCCGGTCCTCTCCTTGATCATAGACCGTATCACCGCCTGGGTGCAATGGAACACCCCCTTGAGATTCACCCCGAGCACCAGGTCCCATTCCTCCTCCCTCATTCTCATGAGGAGCCCGTCTTTGGTGATACCGGCATTGTTGATCAGCACATCCACCCGGCCGAACCGGGAAAGGACCTCCTTAAAAAGGCGGTCCACTTCTCCCCGATGGGAAACATCCACTCGGTGAGCCTCTGCCTGAACCCCTTTTTCAGCCAGACGCGCCAGGGTGTCCTTGGCCGCCGAATCGTCCGGATCGTAGTGCATGAGGACGAGGCGGGGCTTCTCCTCGGCAAAGCGATAAGCGATGGCTCGGCCGATTCCCCTCGATCCACCCGTGATGACCACCACTCTTCCTGCGTCAGTCATGTCCATCCTCATCAGCCAAAATCCGGAAGGGGAAAGCCACGCATCTCCCCTCGCCGGGCCTCGTTCGCCCCTCTTGCGGTGTGGGAGGCCTGTTTTCCACGTTAGCTCTCTTCAGCCTCGATGAGGGTTTGGCCCTTGTAGTTTCCGCACTGGGCGCAAACACGGTGAGGGAGCACCGGTTCCTGGCATTGCGGACAGAGGGTGGGCTTTGGAAGGCGGACATGATCATGGGAACGTCTCATGCCCCGGCGGGACTTTGATTTCTTTCTTTTTGGCAAGGCCATTTTCTTTACCTACTCTCCCTTTCATCTCAATGTCGGAAAAGCCGGGTGACCTTCTGCACTCCTGCACCGGCAGGACCTCTCGTTTAAATTGGCCCCACACACAGGACACAGACCACGGCAATGCTCACTGCAGACGGCACTCATCGGAAGCGTCAGATAGATCTGCTCGCGAACGATATCGTCCAGGTCGATCTGATCCCCCTTGATAAAATCGACTTCCAGATCTTCATCGAGCAATTCGATTTCAACCTGACCCGATCCTTCCCTTGGGAAAACCAGGGCCACATGAAACTCCGACTCCAGTTCCCGGTGAAAAGGCTCCAGGCAACGATCGCAGCGAATTCGAAGGCCCCCGCGGATTCTGCCCTGGACAAGGAATTTATCGGCCGCCTTGGAAACCTTTGCCTTGACGTGCAGCGGACTGTCAAGGCCCAGGATCTGCTCATCCTCCGGTCCGGGATGCCACCATCCTTCTTCCAGAACCTCGCTAAATTCCGTGTCCTCGGTGATCGCTTGGAGGTCGATGAGCATTTAAAAAAACCTAATTTGATGTAATTTTCATCAATTTAAGTTAAGCTAAGGTAAATGAACTACTATAATCGAAGACGACCTTTTGTCAAGCAAATTTCTGTTCTCAGAAAAAATCGCGGAAACGGAAACCCTCATTTTTCAGGCTCCCGAGTTCCTGAATCATTTATAACTCATTGACAGTTATGAAGCTTTTTTGCTATGCTGTTGAAGATTTTCACGCCCCCCCTACGGTTCACCAGATTTCCTCAACAACAGGGGGATCCCTCTTTAAGGTGCTGATCTATGTGGATTTACAGAGAAAGGCTCAACTACCACGAGAAGCTTCGACGGTCCCTTTACGAGATCCTGAGAGATGTCCTGGAACAACGGCTCATGAAGATCTCCCTCGTGGATTCCTACTACAAGCACCTTGAAAGCGGAGCGGAGTACAGTTTTGTCGACAAAAGCGAGCTGAAACCTAAAGCCAAGAAAGCCGAGAAAGAATCGGAACTTTTTCGAACCTTCATTGTCATCTTCTGTGAGGGAACAATCCACCCCGAGCTCAAGAACCACATCCGCTTCTTCCCTGAGAACAAGGTGATCAAGGAAAACCTCGAGTTCTTCGCCGAGCTTCCCCTCTACAAGAACTTCGATCGCAATCTGAGGTACTTCGACAAACCCCGCTTCCTGGACTCCCTGGAGAACTGGCTTGACGTGGATTACGCCCTGCTGATTCAGCAGGACCCCACCGTGAGAAGAAACAACCGGTACGCCTTAACCCATTTCCACGTAAAAATCGACTGGCCCATTGCAGATGCGGCGGAAGATCTCGCGCGATGGCTCCGGTACATCCAGAGCCACCTCTACGAAAAGGGGGATTCGGAGGGCCGCTATTTGCAGCGAAAGCTTTTCGAATACTATGGGTGTCACGTCAACGTGGGGGGGAGGAGAACCGCGGCTCTCATTGCCGCCCAGCTTCTCAAGAGGCTGGACTTTATCACCACCGTGTTCGTCTCCAGCAGTGAATCCCGATCCATGGTCAAGTACTCGGAGCGCGGGCTTTCCAAATTCTTTCTGATTCCCTTGGAGGAGAAGCAAATCGTCGCCCTGGCCAACCGGGAGGCCATGGACCTGGAGCAGTTCAAGTCAGCCTATCTCTATCCCGCCAGGGACTGCTCCATCGGGATCTGTGAAGCCGTGTACGGCCACACGGTCCACGCCAAACCGCCGGAAGACGGAAAGCTGAGACGGATCAAGCCGCAAGTGAGCTGGATCAGACTCAAAGACGAATTCCTGCACCCAAAGGAAACCTTTCTGGATCTTCGTCCCATCAACTTCCGGTGGGTTTATGCTCCGAATCCATGATCTTGACGAGCAGCCACACATCCAGGATTCTGTTCCAACGAATCAAATAGATCTTTCCGTCCTCCGCGAGGACCTTGAAGTAATCGTGCTCAACCCCGAACCACCGGTCCACCACGCGTACCACGGCCAGCTCTTTGTGCTCCAGCACAAACGACAAAGGCCGCTCATTGGCCTTGTATCCTGAATAAGCCGCCACCTGGATGGGCGCAGGCAACTCCTTGCGATCCACGACATCCTCAGAACGCATGTATGAGCCTCGGCTGCCGCCGGACCCTTCGAGACGATCAGACCTTGTTGAAAAAATCCTGCAGGGCCCTGATGAGGGCGACCTTCTGTTCCGAGGTCACCTCCGGTTCAAAAAAGAATTCCAGCAGGAAGACCATGGTGTAGTCCACGGCAGAGGTCTTGTACTCCCTAGAGGAAGAAACCTTCACCTCCTTGAGCTTTCCCAGATCGCCCAGGTTTAGAAGATCCGTTTTTCTCAAGACGAGGTTGAGCGCTTCCTTCGCATCCTCTGCGTTCTCCAGGACCATCTCGACGCCTTCCAGCTTTTTGACGGCCTTGACGATTTTCTCACTTTCCACTTTGATCTTCATGCCCTTGCCCCGCAAGCCTCCTGGGAGTTCTTTTTTTCTAATGAGCTCTGTTCCGTGCTTCCTGCTTCAAGAGATCATCGGAGAGATTTGATTTTACCCGTCTCTTACTATAAGATAGGGTTGTCCGTCAAATTCCCTCCCCTCGGTGGGGGCTCCCCTTGGCTGCGAAAAGGACTTTTCATAACAGTTTGGTAACGTTCAAAAGTGTTTGCATGGGCTTAGAAATGAATCCCATGGGACCAGTCGAACACAGGACGGGGCTTCAAAATCACCAAGAAAATTGTTTATCCATCAAGCGCAATATGCTAGAAATGGTCTGCTTCAGTCTGGTTGGACCATTTCACCCTGCTCCGGGATATCGTGAGAGTGTTTCATGAATGAGAAGGAGTTGATCAAGCGGTTGCTCAAAGAAGCGGACATTTACCGAACCCAGGGTCTCCTCTCGGATTCCAAGGCAAAGTACATGGAACTCCTTTCGATCATTGTGAAGAGTAAGACCCTGCCCAATCAGGAGAAGCTCATCGCCGGTGTGAAAAGCAAGGTGAGAGCGGTTGAAAAATCCTTGAACGAACTGAGAGACGCTCCGGAGAAACCCGAGCTTTCCGAGGAGTTGCAGGGCCTCATCAAGAAGCTTTTCACCTTTTCGCAGACAAAGGAAGCGGCGGCCATTGAGGGAGCCGTGGCCCTGGCCAAGTTTGGCCAATATGAGCAGGCTCTCAAGGAATTTCACAAGCTCCTGGAACAAGGGGTTCTGCCCGTGGTCACTGCGAAAAATATGATCAAGTGCTACACGGCCCTCAAAGCGCCTGAGGCGGCTGTGGCCCAGCTGGCCAAATGGAAAACCCGGGATTTCTTCTCTACGGAAGATCTCAAATACATTCGAGCTTTTCTGAAAACCTCTCTGGAGAAAGAAGGGTTCACCACCCCAGTGCCCGAGGTGGAGGAAACACCGGCTTCTTTGCCCTCCAAAGGCCGGAAGAAAAAGGAAGAAGAGTTTCTCGAAATCTCCGCTATTTCCTTTAACCTCCAGGCAGGACCTTTTACAGGTCAAACCTTGGATTTCGACGTTCATTTTCAGTCCGCCAACACGGTGACCGTTTTGCTTCCATCCACAAAGAAGGACCTGGCGGACAGCCTGGTTCCCGGAACGCGGCTCAACGATATTCAGTGCTACTCTCCCATCACCGTGTTCCGGAGTACAGGGACCGTCTCCGGCAGCACAAAAATCAAGCAGGGCCCTCGACGGGGGGATTACACGCTCGACATCACGCTCGATGCGGACTGAACCGGCGCACCGAGCCGTACAAGGGATTCAGGCGCCGTGAACGCCTGGAGGAGAAAGGCCGACTCAGAACGGAGCGGAACGCTTATGGCCATTTTCAACGCAAAGGACAGAATCATCGAGTGCAAGCTGGTCTATTACGGGCCCGGGCGTTGTGGAAAAACCACGAATCTGGAGTACATCTTCAAGGCCTTTCGCAAGCAGACGAACTCGGAAATGGTCTCCATCAACACCATGGGCGACCGGACCCTGTTCTTCGATTTCCTGCCCATGGGTCTGGGAAAGATCAGGGGCTGCGACGTCAAGGTTCAGCTTTACACGGTCCCCGGCCAGTCCAGATACCGGTCCACTCGAAAAATGGTGCTTAAGGGAGTGGACGGCGTGGTCTTTGTGGCCGATTCCCTGGAAGTTCGAAGAAAAGCCAACCTCCTCTCGTTGAAGGATCTGGCGGATAACCTCAAAGAGGAGGGAAAAAGCATCTTCAACATTCCTCTCGTCTTGCAGTACAACAAACGCGACCTGGAGCAGCAAGGGATCCCGATTCTGCCCTTGGAGACCCTGGAGCAGGACCTGAACAGCAAGCTCAAGGTTCCTTATCATCCGGCCAGCGCCCTCAAGGGGGAGGGGGTGGGAAGCACTCTCAAGGAGGCCTTGCTCGTCACCTTGCGCCATCTCCAGAAGGAGTTACACTGGACCAAATAGAGGGGTGAGCATGGGAGGAAAAGCAGTACTCACGGGAAATCTGAAATTCACCAGCTTGGCGGATTTGTTTCAAATCATCGGCGGGAACAACAGCACCGGCACCTTGCGCATCACCAGTCAGTACGTCCCGCAGCCCGGCATTATTCACTTTGTCAAGGGAAATCCTGTCCACGCGACCAACGGTTCTCTTCAAGGAGTGGAGGCCGTTTATTCTATCTTTGGACGCACCGAGGGAAACTTCGAGTTCACTGAAGAAAAAATTACGGCCGAGCACACCATCAAGAAAAACCGCATGGAAATCGTGCTGGATGCCTTGAGGATGCTGGACGACGGGGTCATCGAAAAAGTGGGGCCCACCTCGGCGGACGAACTTCTCAGCAAGAAGGGAACCAAGTCCGCTGACGGTCAAAAGCGGGATCTGCCGGTCATCAAGGGGCCGGCCATTGACTTCCTTTACATCCTTGACGAGGAAGAATACCCGGACGGAAAAACCGTGGTGAAAGAGGGAAGCCACGGGAAATGGATCTGGGTGATTCTCGAGGGAGCGGTCCAGATCACAAGGGAAACCGCCAGGGGTCCCCTGACCATCGCCAAGCTGGGGGAAGGGTGTTTCATCGGGAGCTTCACGTCGCTGCTGTTTCAGGAGTACGCCCGAAGCGCCACGGTGACGGCCATGGGAGACCTTCGCCTCGGTCTCCTGGACACACAACGCCTGGCAGGCGAGTTTTATGCCCTTCCTGCTGATTTTCGCAATACCCTCTCCAGCCTGGACCGCCGCCTGAAAGGCATCACGGACAGAGCCGTGGATCTGTCCATGAGAAAACAGGATTCCCTTGTGCTGCCTGCCAAAGGGTTGGAAGTCATTGTGGAGATGGGTTCCAAGAGAGACCAGCTTTACCGGATCACCGAAGGTCAGGCCTATGTCATCGGAAAAACCTCCAAGGGCACTCTCCCTTTGCTCGCCCTTCAGAAAGACGATGTGTTCGGGAATTTTCCTTTCATGGATATGGGGCAGGAACCTCGGAACGCTTCGGTGGCCGCGACGCAGGACTTGAAAACCGTGGTCCTCAACGCCGAAGACCTACACACGTCCTACGATCACCTGTCCCAGACTTTCAAGGGCATGATCTTCAACATCTGCACGTGTGTCTCCATCACCACCAAGCTCGCCTATCTTTTCAGCCGGAGCAAATAGCCGCATTTTCTGTCTCCAAAGGCGCAAAAAATCCCTCGAAAACAGGTCCCTACCATACATGATCTGGTGTCGTTTTAGGCCTTGATACACTATATATATAAATTATGCATAATTTATATGTAATATACATAAAAATTGTTGACAAATATAAAAATTAAAGTATGATATTAACCCATCGATAAAGGTTTATATGAAAAAAGAGAGCCGCCAGCCAGAAACATCGCGCCAGCAACCGAACTTCTCGGGTGTTCGTGCATCTTTTTGCCGGGAATCTTATCTATTAAAAGACATGAAGATTTGCACGGCTGAAAAAACGGCATTGCGGGAAGTCGTTGGGGATGGAGACGTTGGAGCTTCAGTAAAAAGCCTAACCTAAGATTTGGCCCGTTTAGAAAAGGATTTTCGACCCAACCCTCCATTCAAAGCAGAGCCAGCAATGGCTCTGCTTTTTTTCTGCCTCGGTATGGAGGAAAAGAGACTTTCCTTCGGTCAAGTGAGGATCGATCTTACGCCAGATCCAGTCAACACGTCGTTGAATCTGAATTGTTCTTGTGATACAGTCCCTCGCTACCTTTGAAGGAGTGATCATGCGATGACCGATGACAAGGTTGTCACCCGATTTCCCCCCAGCCCCACAGGGTACCTGCACATCGGCGGAGCCAGGACTGCGCTCTTCAACTGGCTCTTCGCCAGGCAAAAGAAAGGGAAATTCATTCTCAGAATTGAGGACACCGATAAGGAAAGGTCCAGCGAGGAGGCGACGAGGGCGATTGTGGAGTCCCTGGAGTGGCTTGGCATGGACTGGGACGAGGGCCCCTACTTCCAGTCCCAGCGTTATCCCATTTATCAGGAGATGATCGAGCGACTCCTCTCCGCCGGAAAGGCCTATTACTGCCATTGCACCCCGGAAGAACTGGAGGCCAGACGCCAGGCAGCCAAGGCCCTCGGGCTGAAACCGAAGTACGACGGCAAGTGCAGGGATCTGGGCCTCGGTCCAGGACCCAACGCCGTGGTGAGGCTCAAGTCCCCGCAAGGCGGCAAGACCGTGTTTCACGATTTGGTCAAGGGACCGATCGCCTTTCAAAACGAGGAACTGGATGATCTGGTGCTGTGGCGTTCCGACGGGAGCCCGACCTATCACCTGGCGGTCGTGGTGGACGACATCACCATGGGCATCACCTATGTGATTCGGGGAGATGACCACGTGAACAACACCCCTCGACAGATCCTCATCTACCAGGCCCTTGGAGAGCCCCTTCCCCGCTATGCTCACGTGCCCATGATTCTCGGACCTGACCGGACGAGACTCAGCAAGCGCCACGGAGCCACCTCCGTGTTGGCCTATCGCGAGATGGGGTATTTGCCCCATGCCCTCCTGAATGCCCTGGCACGGATCGGCTGGTCTT